>OGYU01001170.1_pt1 | contig 19097 bp, 14 predicted proteins | sample 1576581 | NCBI WGS metagenome assembly OGYU01 (sample SAMEA3541547, study PRJEB24748) | human gut metagenome | biome: human gut; feature: human-associated habitat; material: faeces | place: China | collected 2012 | reverse complement strand
TATCTTATTACTCCAAATGAAACGGAAGCGGAACTTATTTGTGGACAGAAAATCAGAAGGCGGATTGGCAGATGCGACAGTTCGCGTTGGAAACAAGTCTGCAAAAACAGATGAAAATGGTAAATATCAGTTTGATGCGTTAGAACTTGGGACCTATACTATGGCTGTTTCCAAACCGGGATATCAGGCATTCTCAGGTGAAGTGACAATTGAAGATAAAAAAGATAATGTCAAAGATATAACACTGGAATTAAAAGCTCCATTGGATTTGACAAAATACGATTCCATTTCATCTGATGAGATGAAAGTATATATCGGAAAAGAATTTCCGGTTGTGGCAAGATACCAGATGCTTGCGAATGGACAGGAGATTACAGATACATATTTCCGCGGAAATGAAACAGAACTTGATGAAGTTGCAATCAATGGTGTCGCTATAAAACCGGAAGTGGAAGTGGCAGAGACAAAAGCAGACTCAAGAACATATGCAATGCATGTGGAGAAAGATGATATCAATCTGGATATGGATGTCAAAGTCAGTGTAAAAGAAAATGAACTGACATGGGAAGTAACAAAATTAGAAAAAGCAGAAGGCTGTGCAGATATTGCAACAATCGATGTTCCTGGATTGAACCTTCTGACTGTGGATGCAGTGGAGACAGGAGCCAATTTCGCAGGAGCAAAGGCTTCGACAACAACAACATCTTCCGGAGATGTATTTATTGATTTTGAAGATGGATTTGTACCATCTGAGACAGACGGATACCTGTATGGATTCCTGACAAATGGGAAATTAAGCGCAGGTCTTTACAGCAATTCCGAGGTGGAAGGAGACAAACGTGTCATTCGCAATAATGGGGCGGATACAATGAGTCTCACAAGTGCTGCATGGTACTACGAGTTGGGAGATGCAAACGGACAGAAGAATGCTTCAAAGTATGATGATTATCCGGTGAGTGAACTTCCATGTACAAAAGTGGCAATCGCAGCAGATGCAAATGGCGATGAGACAATCGACTGGAATGACGGTGCGCTTGCATTCCGTGATATTATGAACATTCCATACGGTTCTGAAAATATCAAAGATTTAGTAAACTATCGTATCGTTATGAACTTTGCAAGTATGGCATCAAATCCATACCATACAACAGCAGACAACATTAAAAAAGTGTATCTTGCAACAGATGGTCTTCCACAGGCGGTTATGCTCAAAGGATACGGTAACGAAGGACATGACTCTGCAAACTCTGAGTATGCTGATATTGCAGAAAGAGAAGGAGGAGTAGAAGATTTCCAGGAATTGATTAAGATTGCACATGACTATAACACAGAGATTGGTATTCACGTCAATGCACAGGAAGCTTATCCGGAAGCGGCATCTTTCAATGAAGAGATGCTTCAGAAACCATTTTCAAACGGATGGGGATGGCTTGACCAGTCACAGGTTATCGACAAACTTTGGGATTTGTCAAGTCAGGCAAGATGGAAACGTTTTGTACAGCTGTATGACAGAATCAACGGAACGGATTTCTATAGCAGAAAATGGCCGGATGCAGTTGAAAATTCTTTGGGTGAAGTAAACGCTACAAAAGAAGAAATCAAAAAAGATGCAGAATCCCGTGAAGATAATATGGATTTCATTTATCTTGACGTATGGTATCAGGATGCATGGGAGACAAGACAGATTGCGGATGAGATCAATTCTTTGGGATGGAGATTCTCTACAGAGTTCAGTGCGGAGGGTGAATATGACTCTACATGGCAGCACTGGTCTACAGATGCCGCATATGGCGGGGCAACATCAAAAGGATATAACAGTGATATTATCCGTTTCATCAGAAATGACCAGAGAGATTCTCAGGTATTGAACTATCCACAGTTCGGTGGAACAGCAGACAATCCGTTACTTGGAGGATACCGTCTGTACGGATTTGAAGGATGGGGTGGAGACAAAGATTATGACAACTACATTCTTCAGACATTCAATCAGAACTTACCTACAAAATTCTTACAGCACTACTATGTGACAGATTGGGAGAATTATGAAGAGGGAGAGTCTCCGGTTGGAAACCATGAAAAACAAATCACATTGAGAAATGACAGCGGTGATGAAGTTGTTGTCACAAGAAACGAAGAACAGCGCAGCGATGATAACATTGAGCGTACAATTACATTAAATGGAAAGAAAGTATTAGATGATGTCACATATCTGCTTCCATGGACAGATAATCAGGATGGCAGTGAAAAACTGTATTACTGGAATCTGGACGGTGGACAGACAACATGGGAACTTCCAGATGGATGGGAAGGTCTTGCGAATGTTGTGATGTATGAACTTTCTGATCAGGGTCGTATCAACGAGACAAGTGTTGCTGTGTCTGGAAATTCAGTGACATTAGATGCAAAAGCTGCTACAGCCTATGTGTTGGTAAAAGGTGATGCGGCAGGCGTAAAAGAACTTGCAAATGACTTTGGTGAGTATGACTATGTGACAGATCCGGGATTCAACGGATATGCCGCAGGGGAAAAACTATCTGCAGATGAATGGTCTGGCGATATCAACGATGATGCAGTTGTAGTAGAAAAAGCAGATACAGGAGATCAAAGACTTGCATTCAACAGTCCTCTTGACGGTGTGTCAGTGACAACTACAATCAAAGGTTTGACAAAAGGAACAGACTACGTAGCAGAAGTTTATGTGGAAAACAATAGTGATGCAAAAGCTTCTATTGAAGTGAATGCAGGAGAAAAGAAAGTTTCTAATTATACAGAGCGTTCGATTCTCAATAACTACGTAAAGAGTGACCAGAAAAACGGAAGCAAGATGCAGCGTATGCAGGTTTCATTTACAGCAGAGAGTGAGACTGCACAGCTAACACTTTCAAGAGGCTACGGCGATGGTTCTACTTATATGGACGATATCCGTATCGTTGAGAAATCTTTGAATAACTTCCAGGAAGATGGTGTGTTCAAACAAGATTTCGAGACAGTAGTACAGGGCTTGTATCCATTTGTGTTAAGCTCTGCACAGGGTATTTCTGACCCGGCTACACATTTATCGCAGCTGAACGCACCATATACACAGGCTGGATGGAATGGAAGAGTCATCGATGATGTTATCGATGGAAACTGGTCATTAAAGCATCACGATGGAAATACAGGAATTATTTATCAGACAATTCCTCAAAACTTCCGTTTTGAACCTGGTAAAGTGTATACAGTAGAGTTTGACTACCAGTCAGGACCGGATAAAGCGTATGCGATGGTAGTTGGTGATGGAACAACTTACACCACTCCTTCAGATGATGAGTATCTGGCTCAGGCACGTGGTGAAGATGAGACAAAACATGTAAAAATGCAGGTAGTTGGTTCGGGAAGCGGACAGACATGGATTGGTCTGTACGAAAACGGAAGCAAAGCCGGAACAGGAAGCATGGGACAAAGAGACTTCGTTCTCGACAATCTTGTGATCACAGAGGAGAAAGATGCAACATCTGTGACATTGGAATCTACAGAGCTTTACAAAGGTGAAACTGCAAAAATTTATGGAAATAATCTAGATCAGATTACATGGGAAACAAGCAATGATAAAGTTGCAGTAGTGGACAAAGAAGCAGGAGTTGTAAAAGCACTTGCAGCAGGAACAGCAACTTTGACAGCGACGCTTTCAAAAGATGAGAAGATTACATTTGAGATCACGGTTACAGACGGTGTAGTGACAGAGATTCCAAGAGAGGAATTTGATGGAATCACATCTTCTGCAAACACAGAACAATCCTCCGGAGAACCGGCAGGAAGCGGTGTTGCATCAGCAGCAACAGACGGTGACTCTTCCACATACTGGCATTCACAGTGGAGTGGATTTACTGTGAGCAAAGAAAATCCTGCAATTCTCACAGTCGATCTTGGAAAAGAAATGTCAATTGGAGGATTCAAATTCCAGCAGAGACCGGGAACGAATAATGGTATTGTTTACAAATATCACTATGAAGCCTTTGATGCAGCAGGAGAGAAAGTTGCTTCCAGCGATGCAATTTCTGTTGATAATGCGCAGAGAGCAGGCGGACAGTGGATTACATCTCTGTTTGAAAGTGTAGCGAATGTAAAAACAATTAAGATTTATGTAGAAGAAGGAAAAGGAAACTTTGCGGCAATCGCAGAAGTAGTTCCGCTTCGCATACAGAAGGTTGCAGATTCGGCGACATTAGATGATGTTACAATAAAAGTCGGTGAAAAAGTCAGATTGGAAGCTAAACACAATGAGGACACCATTTTGACAGGAATCGTATGGAGTTCTTCTGATAAAGAAGTTGTAAAGGTAAATCAGAATGGAGTCGTAACAGGTTTGAAAGCCGGAACAGCGACTATCACGATTAAAAATGCGATCGGGAAACTGGCGTCATGTACAGTGACAGTAACAAAAGACGAAGTGATACTGGATAAAGAGGATCTGCAAAAGGCGATTGACAAAGCAGAAACATTAGACTTGGATAAGTACAAAGACGGTGTGGAAAAAGATGCATTTAAGGCAGCTTTAAGTAAAGCGAAAGACGTTTTGGCGAATGCTAAGACACAAGATGAGATTGACGAAGCGACAAGCGAATTAAATGCAGCGATAAATGCATTAAAAGAGGTGGAAAAACCAGTAGAGCCATCTGCAGATAAATCAAAATTAGAGAAATTCTACAAAGACTGTCTTGCTTACTACAAAGAGACAAATCATTCAAAAGAAAACTGGCAGAAATATCAGACAGTACTTGCTGATGTGAAAGCAGTACTTGAGAATGAAAATGCAACACAGGACGAAGTTGACAATGCATTGAAAGTATTAGTTGAGATTACAGGTATTCTGAACAAAGAGCTGGAAGATGCAGGCAAAGAGCCGACAACACCGCCAACACCAACAACGCCTAACGGAGAAGGAAATAATGGTGGAAATGGCAATGTGACAACTGGAGATATGACAACATGGGGAATGACAGCAGTTGTAATGTTATTGGCAGTCGGCGCGGTAGTAGTTGTAATAAGAAGAAAAAGAGAAACAAGATAAGAGATAAGCTTACTAAAAAGGCACAAATCCATTTGGGTTTGTGCCTTTTTGCAAGTTTACATATAAAAAATGGGAAAATATATGCAAAAAGAATGAGAAATATGGTATAGTAAGAATGTATATGTGCGAAATGTTTAAAAGAAAAGGAGGATAGAAAGAAATATTAGTAAAAACATAAAAAGGAAAGGGAAATTATGAAAAGAAAACATTTAAAACGTGTAGTGGCAGGTGCGTTTGCAGCAGTGATGGCAACATCTGGAATATCATTTCCACAGGCAAATGTGCATGCAGAAGAAAAAGGGAATGAATTAAGGCTTTGGTACGATGAGCCAACATCACAAGGCACGAATATTCTTGGTGCCGGTTCTGGGTATGATACAGACGAAAAAAACAGATGGCAGCAACATACATTGCCGATTGGTAATGGTGATATGGGAGCGAATGTCTACGGAGAAATTGCAAGTGAACATTTGACATTCAATGAGAAGACACTTTGGACAGGCGGTCCGAGTGAAAGCCGAAAAGACTATATGGGTGGAAACTCAACAGAAAAAGGGCAGGACGGAGCGTCACTGAAAAATATCCAGAAATTATTTGCGGAAGGAAAAACTTCTGAAGCGACTGCGGCATGTAATAATCTGCTGGTTGGAATAAGTAACGGATACGGCGCTTATCAGCCGTGGGGCGATATTTATTTTGATTACAAAGATATCACAGAGAAAAATGCGACAGAATATCAGAGAGATCTGGATCTTAAGACAGCAATCTCGACTGTTTCGTTCAAAGAAGACGGTACACAGTACACAAGAGAATTTTTTATGAGCCATGACGATGATGTCTTAGTTGCACGTTTGGAAGCAAAAGGCTCAGAAAAATTGAATTTGGATGTACGTTTTCCTTCAAAGCAAGGCGGAAAGACCGTGGCGGAAGGAAATGATACATTAAAATTATGCGGAGCACTGACAGACAATCAGATGAAATATGCATCTTATCTGACGGTGAAAGCGGATAATGGTTCTGTGACAGGTTCAGGGGACAAATTGACGGTAAAAGATGCAAGTGCAGTTACTGTGTATTTGTCAGCAGCTACGGATTACAAGAATGCATTTTATAATGAAGACAAGACAGAAGATTACTATTACCGCACAGGTGAGACGGATGAAGCGTTAGCAAAACGTGTAAAAGAAACTGTGGATAAAGCAGTAGAAAAGGGATACAAAGAAGTAAAAGCAACACATTTAGAAGATTATCAGGAACTGTTCAACCGCGTATCTTTAAATATTGGACAGACAGTGTCTGAAAAGACAACAGATGACTTATTGAAGACATACAAGGACGGAAGTGCCAGCGAGCCGGAAAAACGCCAGTTGGAGAATATGTTATTCCAGTACGGCAGATATTTGACAATTGCCTCTTCAAGAGAAGATTCACAGCTTCCATCCAATCTACAGGGAGTATGGAATAGTCTGACAAATCCACCATGGAGCTCAGACTATCATATGAATGTAAACCTTCAGATGAACTACTGGCCTACATATTCTACAAATCTTTCAGAATGTGCATTGCCATTGATTGACTATGTGGATTCTTTAAGAGAGCCTGGACGTGTGACTGCGAAAGTCTATGCCGGTGTAGAGAGCAAAGACGGCGAGGCAAATGGTTTCATGGCTCATACACAGAATACACCATTTGGATGGACTTGTCCGGGATGGGCGTTTAGCTGGGGATGGTCTCCGGCAGCAGTTCCGTGGATTTTGCAGAATGTATATGAAGCGTATGAGTATTCAGGCGATGTGGAAAAATTAGAGTCTGAGATTTTCCCAATGATGGAAGAAGAAGCAAAATTCTACATGTCTATCTTAAAAGAAGTAACAGATGCAGATGGAACAAAACGTTATGTAACAGTTCCGGCATATTCACCGGAACATGGTCCATATACAGCAGGAAACGTATATGAAAACGTGCTTGTATGGCAGCTGTTTAACGATTGTATTGAGGCAGCAGAAGCTTTGAATGCAAATGAGGCAGGAACAGTTTCAAAAGAACAGATTGATGAATGGACAAAATACCGTGATGGATTAAAACCAATCGAAATCGGTGACAGCGGGCAGATTAAAGAGTGGTATGATGAGACCGAATTTGGTCAGACAGCAAACGGTGCAATTCCGTCATTTGACGCGAAACATCGTCATATGTCACATTTGCTTGGCGTATATCCAGGAGATTTAGTAACTGTAGATAATAAACAGTATATGGATGCGGCAAAAGTTTCTCTGACAGCGCGTGGAGATAATGCGACAGGATGGGGAATCGCACAAAGATTAAACACATGGGCAAGAACAGGTGATGGAAATCATTCTTATCAGATTATCAATCAGTTTATTAAAACGGGTATTTATTCAAACCTTTGGGATTCTCATGCACCATACCAGATTGACGGAAACTTTGGATTCACAAGTGGTGTGGCTGAGATGCTTTTACAGTCAAATGCAGGATATATCAATCTGCTTCCAGCTATGCCGGATGAACAATGGACAACAGGATCTGTAAGCGGGCTTGTTGCAAGAGGCAATTTTGAAGTGAGCGAGAGCTGGAAAGATGGAGCGCTGACAGAGGCTAAGATTGTTTCAAACAATGGCGGAACATGTACAGTACAGGCTGGAGATTGGGAATATGTCGATGTAAGAGACAGCAAAGGAAACAAAGTAGCTGTATCAGGTGTTGAAGGGAAAGACGGCCGCGTGACATTTGAGACGACAGAAGGTGAAAGCTATGTGCTTACAGAAACAGACAAACCATCCATTGTTGTAGATAAGACAGCATTGAAAGACAAGTTAGACGAAGTAAATGCTTTTACAGATGCTTTGACAGACACAGAGTATACAAAAGAGTCAATCGAAGCATACAAAGCAGCTTTGAACGATACACTTGAAGATGCAAAAGAAGTCTATGGAAATGAGAAAGCGACACAGGATGAAGTTGATAATGCTGTGAAGGCATTGAACAGTAAGTTTAAAGATGCGCAGAAACTTTTGGAGAAAGTAGCAGTAGACCCGGATCCAGAGGAAGTAGATAAGACAGCATTGAAAGACAAGCTGGCTGAGGTAGACAAGTTTACAGAAAGCCTGAAAGATACTGTTTATACAGAGAAGTCAATCGAGGCATATAAGGAAACATTAAAATCTATTCTGGAAGACGCACGGAGCGTATACAATGATGATAAGGCGACACAGGACGATGTAGATGAAGTTCTTTCTAATCTCACAAGTAAGTTCGAGGAAGCGAAAAAACTTTTGAAGAAAGTAGATACTCCGACACCAGGAAAACCGGAAACGGGAAAACCAGAAGCGGAAAAACCGGATAAAAATCAACCGGATAAAGAGACACCAGTAACAGGAGACAGCAGTACAGTTGTCTGGATGATGTTAGCTATGGTTGTAGCGGGGTCTGGAATTGTAATAGTCAGAAGAAAAAGAAGATATTAAAATGAAGTGAGGCGGTTCAAGGATGAACCGCCTTTATTCACATTTCAAACAGTTTTCTTAATTTCCTGATAGGAGCGGAACGTGCAGATTCTTTGCGATAAGTCTGCTGTTGACGGATTAGATGATCAAGTTTTTTATAACGGTCCTCATCCTGCCGGTCCTGAGCTTGAAACAGGTAATTCATTTCTTTGATAATTGCTTGAGAAATGGACTGGCTTACAGATTCTTCCAGAATCTTATTGTTTTCAAGCATCGCATGTTGAAAGATTTCTTCTATTTGCAGTTGAATCTTTTCTAATGATGCATTAGAAGCCATGTCCAGTTGCTCCTCGGAAACCGAATTTGAAACGGTTGGATCTTCTTTAGGTTCTTTTTGAAGTTTAAGTTTGTCTCTCGTTCGCAGCATATCAGGGATGAGTCCCTTTAACTCCTTTAACTGTATCCCTTGTTCTTTTAGTTCCTTAATACAGCAAAAAAGCTGTATGTCATCTTCTGTATAGTATCGATGTCCCATTTCTGTGCGCCCTATAGATAGTGAAAGTTCTTCTTCCCAATATCTTAAAACATGGGTTTCAACATTTACACGTTTGGCAGCTTCTGAAATCATATAATGAACTTCGCCCATACAATATTAACCCCCTATTAAATTAGAATGAATATGTAACATATATATCATACCATAAGATTGTCCATAAGCTGTAAAAAAACGCTCATCAAATTTCGACAGAACTTTTCATTGTATTTAAAGTATCGGTGTGCTATGATGTCAATAAGAATTCCTCTGTAGAAATGGAGGGAAATCTGGAGATGATTTTAGGATTTCCGATTGCCCGCGTTGAAATTAGCAAGGAGAAGAGTGTTGTCTATCATCCGGAGTATAAAGGGGTGCGTCTTGACATTTATGCCCAGGATGAAGAACAGACATGCTATAATGTTGAGATGCAGGCGGCAAGCAGACCGCATTTAGGAAAACGAAGCAGATATTATCACAGTCAGATGGATATGGATTTGTTGCTTTCCGGAAGAGACTATGAGGATCTTCCGCCGGCGTATGTCATTTTTGTCTGTGACTTTGATCCGTTTGGAGATAAAAAATATAAATATACGTTCTGCAATATCTGCGAGGAGGAGAGCGCGGTCGATCTTGGAGATGAGAGGTATACCATTTTCCTGGGTACACGTGGGGAGAATCCTCAGGAAGTATCTGAAAGTCTGGTCAACTTTTTGAAGTTCGTAAAAGCAGACTTGAAGGAGAGCAAAGAAGAGTCGGAAGATCCATTTGTAAGACAACTTCAAAAAACGATTGAAAAGATTAAAGTCAACCGGGAAATGGGGGAAAGATTTATGGTTTTTCAAGAGATGCTGAGCGAAGAAAGAGTTGTTGGAAGAAATGAAGGAAAGCAAGAAATGCAGAAAGAAACCATTGTGAGATTGTTGGGCAAACTCGGAAGTTTATCAGATTCTCTGCGGAAGCAGATTGAAGAAGAGGCGGATTCAGAAGTCTTGGACAGTCTTTATGAGAAAGCGATGGAAGCGGAATCTTTAGAGCAGTTTTATGGGGAAGCAGCTCGTGTTTTTGCCACAGTGAAACAATCATAGAACAGGTCTTTTATGGCAGATTATTTTTATCTGCCAGTCTGTTACAAATCTAAATCAAGTCAAATATTCGAGGCTAAAAATCATATAGTATTTTATATACAGAGGAATTCTTAAAAAACTTATTCAGGCATGAGTGTAATATAAAAAGTGCCACAGACTAAAAATCTGCGACACTTTTAAACTTTGTGATCACTTTTCGATTATTTATTATTCAGCAGAAATTGCTCCTGTTGGGCATTGTGCTGCACAAGCGCCACAGTCAACACATGCATCTTTATCGATTTCGTAGTGGTCAGCACCCTGAGAAATAGCTCCTACAGGACATTCAGCTTCGCAAGCTCCACAGCTTACACATTCATCACTAATTACGTGTGCCATAGTATGTATCCTCCTTTTTGTACATTTGATAGATATGAAATATATCTACCCTTTCATTTATTTTAATACAAACAGACCAAATATACAAGCAATTTTATGCTTTCAATTTAGTACATTTATAGGCGGACAAAATGATATTTTTTGCCGCTGCTGCCTCTTCCTTAGTTGCTTCCGGTGTATCTTTTAAAGGATAATCCATATTAAGATTTTCATATTTTACTTTTCCCATGGAATGATACGGAAGCACGTCCAGTGCATGGACATTGTTCAGTGTGCCAAGAAAATGTCCTAATTCTTCTAAATATTCTTTGTATAAAGTAATCCCTGGAACTACAACATGACGAATCCAGATTGGAATATGCTTTTCATCAAGATATTTTGCAAATGCAAGAATACGCTCATTCGAATGAGCGGTAAGCTCTTTATGTTTTTGAGGGTTAATGTGTTTGATGTCAAGCATGATTAAATCTGTCACTTCAAGAAGAGTATCCAGTTTATTCATAAATGTCTCATTATCTGGTTGAAACATAATGCCGGAAGAATCAATACAAGTGTGAATTCCATCTTTGTGAAGTTTGGTAAATAGTTCAATGAGAAAATCCATCTGCATCATAGGCTCTCCGCCGGTCACAGTAACACCACCGTTGTGATAGAATGGCATATTACTGTAGAAACCTTCTAACACTTCATCTACGGTCATCTGAGTGCCTTTGTTTGGTTCCCAAGTGTCTGGATTATGACAATAGAGACATCTCATAGGACAACCTTGGAAAAAGATTACATAACGGATTCCGGGACCATCTACTGTACCACAGCTCTCGATAGAATGAATATAACCTTTGGTCATAAAAAAGTCTCCTTTTGCAACTATGTTTGCTCATATACGTTCGTCCATCTCATTAGTAGAAAACCGGCCAGGTTTCCATGCGAGCATGACCCTGTCCGGCTTTTACTAATGTGTGAACTTTATCGCTTACATACCTTCGTGGAATGTACGTGAGATAACGTCGTCTTGCTGTTCTTTTGTCAATTTGATAAAGTTTACAGCGTATCCTGAAACACGAACAGTTAATTGTGGGTAGTTTTCAGGATGTTTTTGAGCGTCTAATAAAGTTTCTCTTGTAAATACGTTAACGTTTAAGTGGTGTCCACCTTGTTCTACGTATCCATCTAACATGTTTACTAAGTTATCTACTTGTTGTTGATTTACTGCCATCTTAAATTCCTCCTTCGATCTTATTCGTTGTCGATGCTTTCCATGATGTTTGGAATATTGCAAGCCTGGTTTCCGCATTCTTCGATTCTGTCAAGATCTAAGTCTCCAGCGAATACCTGGTCTTCTTTTCCAAGAGCACCCGGAATGATTGAGAATGTATTTGAAATACCGTCTTGTGCGTGTCTGAATGGAATCTTAGCAACAGAAGCAAGTGATGCTAAAGCACCGTGAGTATCACGTCCGTGCATTGGGTTAGCACCTGGAGCTAAAGGCTCTCCCATTTTTCTACCATCTGGTGTATTACCAGTTTTCTTACCATATACTACGTTAGAAGTAATTGTTAAGATAGAAGTTGTTGGCACACCTTGGCGGTATGTATGGTGTTTTCTTACTTTGTCCATGAATGAACGAACGATTTCAACTGCGATTTCGTCAACACGATCGTCGTTGTTACCGTATTTAGGGAATTCACCTTCTACTTTGTAGTCTACAACTAATCCGTCTTCATCTCTTACTGGTGTTACTTTTGCGTATTTGATAGCGCTTAATGAGTCAGCTACAACAGAAAGTCCTGCAATACCTGTTGCGAAGTAACGTTTTACTTCTCTGTCATGAAGAGCCATCTGAAGTTTTTCATAGCTGTATTTGTCATGCATGTAGTGGATGATGTTCAATGTATTTACATAAAGTCCTGCTAACCATTCCATCATGTCATCGAATTTTTCCATTACATCATCGTAATTAAGCACATCGCCTTCAACCGGACGGTATTTTGGTCCAACTTGAACTTTCAGTTTCTCGTCAACACCACCGTTGATTGCGTATAATAAACATTTTGCAAGGTTTGCACGAGCTCCGAAGAACTGCATCTCTTTACCAACTTTCATAGAAGATACACAGCAAGCAATTGCGTAGTCATCTCCGTGAGTCTGACGCATTAAATCATCATTTTCATATTGGATAGAAGATGATTTGATTGACATCTTAGCACAGTATTCTTTGAATGCTTTTGGTAAACGTGTTGACCAAAGTACTGTTAAGTTTGGCTCTGGAGCTGTACCTAAGTTATCTAATGTGTGAAGGTAACGGAAAGATGTCTTTGTAACAAGCGGACGTCCGTCAACACCAACACCACCGATAGACTCTGTTACCCATGTTGGGTCACCTGAGAATAATGCATTGTACTCTGGTGTACGAGCAAATTTAACAAGACGTAACTTCATGATGAAGTGGTCAATGTATTCCTGAGCCTGTTCTTCTGTGATCAATCCTCTGTCTAAATCACGCTGGATATAGATATCAAGGAATGTAGAAGTACGTCCAAGACTCATTGCAGCACCGTTTTGCTCTTTAACAGCTGCAAGGTATCCGAAGTATAACCACTGGATAGCTTCTTTTGCGTTAGCAGCTGGTTTAGAAATGTCATATCCGTAGATCTGACCTAATTTTGCTAAATCTCCAAGTGCACGGATCTGTTCTGATAATTCTTCACGAAGACGGATATTTTCACCAGTCATTCTTACTAAAGAAGTAGCAAGCTGTTGTTTTTTGTCTTCGATCAACCAGTCTGTTCCGTATAATGCAACACGACGGTAGTCACCGATGATACGTCCACGTCCGTAAGCATCCGGAAGACCTGTGATGATAGCTGATTTTCTGGCTAATCTCATCTCTGGTGTGTAAGCATCAAATACACCCTGATTATGTGTCTTTCTATATTCAGTAAAGATTTTTACAACTTCAGGATCTACTTCGTATCCATTTTCATGGCATGCATTCTGAGCCATACGGATACCACCAAATGGCTGAAGAGAACGTTTGAAAGGTTTATCTGTCTGGAAACCAACGATCTGCTCTAAGTCCTTTGTCTCTTCACTAATATATCCAGGTCCATGAGAAGTAATACCAGATACGATATCAGTATCCATATCTAAAACGCCGCCCTTAGCGCGCTCTTCCTTCTGAAGTCCCTGCAGAATTCCCCAAAGCTTATCCGTAGCTTCGGTAGGTCCTGCTAAGAATGATGCATCACCATCATATGGTGTATAGTTCTTCTGAATGAAATCTCTTGTGTTGATCTCTTCTTTCCAGAGACGACCTTCAAATCCGTCCCACTGTTCGTAGTTAAACATGTACTTCCTCCTAATTTAGTATTCCGCGATTGTTAGTTCTTCTAAACACAACACGAATAATATCATATTTACGGAGAAAGACAAGGGATTTTTTGATAAATTTTTTCTTGTGTTAAAGAAAAAACAATGTTTGTTTTTTGGCGCATACAATCAGGGTTTATGCAGGGTTTTAAGGGTGATTTTGTTTGGGAAAATGTGCAATTTTAGCCATTATCAAGTTCCCTCTTCCAGTAATTTCTTTAAACCTAAAAATGACATTCATCCATATTGTGGATTCTCATTCTTTTTAAATAATGTATCTAACTCAAATAAAAATCACGTTCAGCACTTATTGTTGGCAAATCCTGGAACCTAACCGATAACAGTTCAAGAAAATTTATTATGGTTCAACTACCAGAAACTATTCAAAATGCACAATATAGTAATATTTGTGAAATTTGTGAAGAGCGTATCCGTCGTGCTGGAAAGAAGATCAAGGAAGAAAATCCGCTTACCACTACTAATCTTGATATCGGCTTCCGCGTTTTCAAAATAGACAGCAGTAATATGGAAGATGTCTACTACCGCCCTGCCGATTACAATCAGGGACAGATGGAACTGTTCGCTGACAATATCAAGCCGGATCGTACACCAGAAGATCTGCTCTTCCAGGTAATGCTCGACCTTGGTATTTTGCTCTCCTCTGACATTCAGGAAACAGAAATTGCTGGCAAGAAGGTGTTCTCTGTAGCGGATGGTTATCTGATTGCCTGCTTTGATAAGGATGTTACAGAAGAAACCGTCAAAGCCATTGCGCAGAAGCAGCCAGTTTATGCCGTATTCCGTGACAGCAGTATGGCGAGTGACAGCGTAGCCACAAACTTTGAGCAGATATTTGAAACCTATAGTCCGAGAACGCAAAGGAAGGTGCTGTAATGGCTGAGATGAAATTCAAATTTACCATACAGCCTTACCAGACCGAGGCTGTGGACAGCGTGGTAGGTGTATTTGCTGGTCAGCCTTTCAACGACCACTTCACCTACCGCCGCGATGTTGAAATCAAGCGAGATGTAACAAACTGGATGCCTTCTGATGAAGAACTGTACATGGGCTTTGCCAACGCTAAGGTACAGCTCGATTACGGTCAGCTTTTGGATAATATTCACCGTATCCAGGCTCGCAATAATATTAAGCTCTCCGATTCTCTGAAATCCGGAGGGCTGGGTGTATGCTCCCATGGAAACATTAAATTTGAAGCCTATTGAAAAAGCGAAAATCGACTGTGCCAGAAAGCTGTTTCACAATTTCTCCTCTGCAGATGTGGTTTACGACAGTGTGGACAGCTATCAGCACCTGTTAGATATTATGAACAAGCTATAAAATCGCATAAAAAATGCACACCCGCATAACGAAATATCCCGTTCATCGTTACAGAATACAGGGCATGGCGTTCAGCCTGCTCAGCGGCAAGCAGCTGTTCCTCATTGCTGCAACCAGTGTAGCTCTGCTGTTGGTAGCCTATGCGCTGTTTTTCCGCAGCCGGGGCAAACACCTGCAGCAGGCGGCGCTCATTCTGGTGCTGGGCGGCGGCATTGGCAACCTGATCGACCGCGTGCTCAACGGCGAAGTGGTGGACTACATCAACCTGCTGTTCATGCGGTTCGCCGTGTTCAACTTTGCAGACATCTGCGTGTGTGTAGGCGTGGCGCTCTGGGTGCTGGTGATCTTTCTGGAAGAGAGCCACTCCGGCAATGCCGACGCCCCGAAGGAGCCGTAAACCATGGAACAGCGTGAATTTGTGGTGGAGCAGGAGACGGCGGGCCAGCGCATTGACCGCTTCCTCAGCGGTGAGGATACGGGCCTGTCCCGCTCGGCGCTGCAGGCACTGGTAGCTGACGGCCATGTGCAGTGCAACGGCAAGACCGTGGCCAAAAGTCTCAAGCTGAAAGCAGGGGACACCGTGCTGCTGGAGATCCCGGACGCAAAGCCCATCGAGGCCGTTCCGCAGGAGATCCCGCTGGATATCGTGTATGAGGACGCCCACCTGCTGGTGGTCAACAAGCCCAAGGGCATGGTGGTGCACCCGGCCCCCGGCAACCCGGACGGCACCCTGGTCAACGCCCTGCTGTGGCATTGCAAGGGCAGCCTGTCCGGCATCGGCGGCGAGATCCGCCCCGGCATCGTGCACCGCATCGACAAGGACACCAGCGGCCTGCTGGTGGTGGCCAAGGATGACGCCACCCACATCGGCCTGTCGCAGCAGATGGCGGTGCACAGCGTGGAGCGTGCCTACAATACCATCGTGTACGGCGGCTTTGCACAGGATGAGGGCTTTGTGGAGTCCAATCTGGGCCGCAGCAAGACCGACCGCAAAAAAATGGCGGTCTACCCCGCCGGGGAACCCAACACCAAATACGCCTATACGGGCTATAAGGTACTGGAACGGCTGGGGGAGTTCACCATGCTGGAGTGCCGCCTGAAAACCGGCCGCACCCATCAGATCCGCGTGCATATGGCCTCCATCCATCACCCGGTGGCGGGCGACCCCGTATACGGCCCCCACAACTGCATCACCAGCCTGCACGGGCAGTGTCTGCACGCCAAAACGCTGGGGTTTGTCCACCCCATCACCGGGGAACACCTGCGCTTCGACTCAGACCTGCCGGACTATTTTACCCATTTTCTTGCAACGCTCAGGAGGAAGAATCCATGAACCAATCCCTTGCCAACAAGCTGGTCCTCTGTGATCTGGACAACCTCCTGCTTGGCCCGGATGGCAACCTGACCCAGGTCGTGCGGGATGTGCTGCAGCTGTTTTCCAGCCGCGGCGGCCGGTTCACCGTCTTTTCCCAGCGCACGCCCAAGGCAGTGCGGGCCATTCTGGGCAGCGTGCGTCTCTCGGCCCCGGCACTGGTGTGCGGCGGCACACTGGCCTATCATTTTGCGGACGGATCCCGTCAGCCGCTGTGCAGCTTTGCCGGGCAGGATGCCGGTCTGTTCGCCAGCCTGCCCAGTGCGGCCGGTGTGGGCATTGCCCTGCAGATGCAGGATGGCTCCACCCGCGTGCTGCGCATGAGCCATGCGCTGGAGCAGCACCTGCAGCAGGAGTGGACCCCCTATCTGCTGGCCAATGCAGCGGATATCTGCCCGGATGAGGTGCTGCGAGCCCTGGTGTACCAGGACAACCGCAGCATCCCTCTGACGTCCCTGCTGGAAAAGGCACTGGGCGACAGCACGACCGCCCTGCTGGGTGAGCGTGCCGCCCCGGATCTGCTGCGCCTGACCCCGCGGACGGTTTCGGGTGCGGAGATGCTGCAGGCCGTGTGCACGCCGGTGGGCATTGCCCCGGAAAATGTGCTGGTGCTGGCGGGCAGTATGCCCATGCTGGAGCTGGTGCGGGCCGCAAGCCGGAGCGCTGCGGCGGCCGATGCCCCGGCGGAGCTGCGCCTTGCCGCAAAGCAGGTCACCCTGACCGATGCTGCCGGCGGCGCTGCCGTGGAGGTTTTGTACCGCATGGTGCGGGATGCTGAAAAATTGGCGTAAAATTTGTGTAAGTTCCCTTGCAATTTTCCTGCAAGGGACTTTCTTTTTGGAAGGATTTCGGGTAGAATGAGAGAAACGCATCTGTGCACCGCCCTCCGGCGGGAGATCCTTTTTATAGCAGCCTGTGCAGCCGCTGCGGTGTTGTGCGTGGGGCTGGCGTTCTGGTTTGCGGTGCCGCAGCAGCCTTCACAGAAGCAGCTGCCGCCGGACAGCACACCGCTGTCGGAGCACTGGTATGTGAACCTGAACACGGCGGATGCTGCTGCCCTGTGCACCTTGCCGGGGGTCGGGCCCAGCCGCGCCCGAGCATTGATCGAGTACCGGCAGCAGCACGGCCCCTTTGCCCGCGTTGCCGACGCTGCGGCCGTGCCGGGCTTGACGGAGGACCTTGTGGCCTCCTGGGAAGGGCAGGCAACGGTAAACACACCTGCACAAACGATGCCGTAAGGCACAAAGGGGAATGAATATGAGCGACGAGACCATTTTTATCAACCGGGAACTGAGCTGGCTGGATTTCAACCGCCGGGTCCTGGCTCTTGGCAAGGACAAGAACGTGCCCCTTGCCGAGCAGGTCAAATTCCTGGCCATCTACGGTTCCAATCTGGACGAATTCTTCATGGTGCGCGTCGGCTCTCTGCAGGAGCGCGCCAACCTGGAACAGAGCAAGAGCAAAAAGGAAAAGCGCGAGAACAAGACCAACATGACCGCAGCCGAACAGCTGGCAGCCATCATGCCCAAGACGGCCCAGCTGCAGGCGGACTGCGACAAATACTATGCCAAGGCGTTGGAAGAGCTGGCCGGGTGCGGCTACCGCAAGGTGGATTTTGACCACCTGAGCAAGGAGGATGAGCGCTTCTGGAAAAAATATTTCCAGACTGAGCTGTTCCCCATTCTCAGCCCGCAGATCGTGGACAGCCGCCACCCGTTCCCGTTCCTGCGCAACAAGGAGATCTACCTGGGTGTCCTTTTGCGGGAGAAGCACCCCAATGCCCAGAGCCTGGGCATCATTCCCATCTCCAGCCAGATGGAGCGGCTGCACTTTGTCAAAAAGGACGGTGAAACGCAGTTTGCACTGGTGGAAGAACTGGTGCTGCACTATGCGTCCAGCATCTTTGGCAAGGAGAGCATCCTGGAAAGCTGCCTGTTCCGGGTCACCCGCAATGCGGACATCGACGTCAAGGAAGGCATGATGGATCACGACATCGACTATCGTGAGATCATGACCGAGCTGCTCAAGCGCCGCCGCAAGCTGGCGGCTGTGCGCCTGCAGGTCACGCCGGAGGCAGCCCCGGAGGTGCAGCGTTTGCTGTGCAGCCGTCTGGAGCTGTCGGGCAAGCGAGTCTTTGTGCAGAAGAGCCCGCTGGACCTGAGCTTTTTCTACAAGCTCACCGGGCGCATTGAAGCAGAGGACCACCCCGGCCTGTTTTACCCGGCTGCCCGGCCCATGCTGCCGCCGCCAGACTATGATCTGACCGAGGAAGTGCAGAAGCACGATGTGCTGCTGAGCTACCCGTACCAGTCCATCCGGCCCTTCATCGACATGCTCAAAAAGGCCGCCCGTGACCCGGATGTCATCTCCATCAAGATGACCCTGTACCGCATGGCGCGGGAATCGCAGATCGTGCAGGCCCTGATGGAAGCCGCCGAAAACGGCAAGGAAGTGGTGGCGCTGGTGGAGCTGCGCGCCCGCTTTGACGAGCAGAACAACATCGACT
>OGYU01001162.1_pt1 | contig 19172 bp, 16 predicted proteins | sample 1576581 | NCBI WGS metagenome assembly OGYU01 (sample SAMEA3541547, study PRJEB24748) | human gut metagenome | biome: human gut; feature: human-associated habitat; material: faeces | place: China | collected 2012 | reverse complement strand
CACACAATAACCTGTATGGGGATGTGTTTGGAGAAGACGACGGAGATTTGAAAAATACCGATTACTGGAAAGTACTGAATGTGGCAGATGATGGAGTCATGGGTTATCTGTCCATTCCAAAGATCAACATCAAACTGGCGATTTATCATGGCACAGCAGATGATGTATTACAGACAGGTGTCGGACATCTAAATGGTACCAAACTTCCAATTGGAGGCGAGAGTACACACAGTGTACTGGCAGCACACAGAGGTTTGCCAAGTGCAAAATTATTTACTGATATCGACCAGCTGGAGGCTGGAGATAAATTTTACATCCATGTCCTGGATGAAGTACTTGCCTATCAGGTAGATCAGATTTTACCGATGGTGGACAAGGATGACCATGAGACACTGCAGAAAGCACTGCAGATCGAAGAAGGAAAGGATCAGGTGACATTGTTTACCTGTACACCATATGGTGTAAACTCCCATCGTTTACTTGTAAGAGGAACGAGAGTACCGTATAATGGAGAAGAGGATGCATCTGCAGAGACAGTGACAGACACGATGTTGCATACGATTCAGAATTACTACATGTTATATCTGATTCTGGGAATTGCGATTACGATTCTGATCATCCTTATCATGAAATTAGTATCAGGAAGAAAACAGCGTAAGTCATAAACAGACATCTTGAAGGAGGAGACGAGGCGATGATGAGAAAAAGAGTAAAAGAAGGAAGTGCCATTTTCCTGGCTCTGGCGGTGGCGTTTTCCGTATTTGCTTTGCCGGGCGTATGGGCAGCGAATGCAATACAGGTGGACAGGACAGATTGCTCCGTAGAATTTTCTGTCGGAAGTGATTATACAGAGCTGCAGAAATCAGATGTGACAATTGATTTATACAAAGTTGCTTCTGTGGACAAATCCGGTGAGTATACCGTAGTCAAGGATTTCAAGGGGCTGGATGTAAGCGGACTGAGCATCGAGGACAAAGCTGGATCCGCAGCAGAATGGGCAAAGCGTGCTGAGACGGCAGCTCAGATGGCGAAAGCAGGCAGCATTACACCGAAGAAAGTTGTGACAAAAAATGGTACAGTGACAGCCAGCAAACTGGAGACAGGTCTCTACCTGATCTGTCCGGAGCAGGTTGTGACAGATAATTATACTTATACATTTGCACCATCCATGGTTTCTCTGCCGAATAACTATTATGGTGATGGCGGAAGCGATACATGGGTATACAATCTGACCGGAGAAAACGGCATTACATTAAAGCCGGAACAGCATGAGCGGTTTGGTGATCTCCTGATCAACAAGACACTGACTGCATTGAATGCAACGTCCGGAGACAAAGCAACCTTTGTTTTTCAGATTGATATCACAAAAGCGGACGGAACAACACAGAGTAAAGTGGAAGCTCTTACCTTTGATGCGGCAGGTAAACAGTCCGCAAAGATCACCGGTTTACCGGCGGGTGCACAGGTGAAAGTGACAGAGGTTTACAGCGGAGCTTCTTATAAGCTGACATCCATGAACGGAGTTCAGACAACAATTACAGCAAATGATGAGTACAGCGCAGATGGCGCACCGACTGCAGAAGTATCCTTTATCAACGAGACAGATGGACGTACAAATGGCGGATACGGCGTAGTCAACCATTTTGAATTAGATGAAAATGGTCAGTATCAGTATATTGCTCAGGAAAAGTAAAAGGAGGGATGCCAAATGAGAAAGCTACATAAAACACCATTGGTTCTGGCAGCTGCAGCAATCGCTCTCACCGGCTCCCTGACCGTGGGAAGTGCTATGGCGTATTTCACGACATATGCCACAGCCCAGGGTGGTGTCAAAATGAACATGGGATTTACACAGACAGTCCCGAAGGAAGAAGTCGATGAAAACGGCAAGCATGTAACAATCCAGAATACCGGCGATTATGACTGCTTCGTCAGAGTGAAAGCATTTGCTCCGGTGGATTTAAGCTATAAAGCCCCGGATGGCGGCTGGACAGCCGGTGAAGACGGTTACTGGTATTACAATGAGGTACTTCCGGCAGGACAGACTACCGCAAATGAGCTGAATGTAAGTTATACATTCCCGGCCGGGGATGATAAAGCTTCTGAGTTCAACGTAGTTGTTATCCAGGAGTGTACACCGGTTCTGTATGATGCAGAAGGAAATGCGTATGCAGACTGGAACAAAGTAGTGACAGCAGACAGTGACGAGACACAGGAGTAGGAGGTACATGAAAATGAAAAGAAAGAAAAAACGTTCATTTCCAAAAGTAACAGTCCTTCTTCTGGCGGCATCCGCAGTGCTTCTGGTTGGAAGCGGCGTTGGAAGCGCAAGGGCTGCACTGACATATTACAGTGAGAATTATTCCGTACAGATGAATATGCAGAGTATCGGTGTATCTCTGGTAGAAAATGACCAGGTGGTCAGCAGCAGAGATTATGCAGATGCGGATAAGTGGGAAGGAACCACAGAAGGTTCCCTGCTGAGCAATCTGCTTGGCGAGGACGAGAAGTTTACACCGGGCAAGAAATATGACGAAGCGATCAGCGTAACAAATAGCGGAAATATCGATACATTTGTACGTGTGACGATTACCAAAAGCTGGCAGGATGCAAATAGTGGCAAGAATACTTCACTGGATCCGCAGTTGATCGAGCTGAATTACCTGACAGATAACGGCTGGGTGATCGCAGCAGATCAGTCCACCACAGAGCGTACTGTTCTGTACTATACAAAGGCACTGCCTGTGGGAGAGTCCACACCGGCATTGTCTGATACAATCAGAATCAATGAATCCATCGCTTCTGAAGTGAACAAAACAGTAAAAGACAACACGATCACTTATACTTATAAATATGACGGTTATACTTTCCATCTGGATGCAGAGGTTGACGCAGTTCAGACGCATAATGCAAAAGACGCGATCAAGAGTGCCTGGGGTGTGGATGTCAATGTGACAGAGGATGAGACCGGATTGAGTCTGCAGTAAGGAGGTACAGAAGGATGAAAAAGAAAATTTTGTGCCTTGTGCTGACACTTGCACTGACAGCAGGCATGGCAACAACTGCATTTGCAAGAGATTATCAGGGCGCTGACGGATGGAATGTCACATTCGATGGCAGCAAGATGAACAGTAATTTTCAGGATTCTGATGTGACGGATGAGATGGCAAATATCCAGCCGGGTGACAGCATCGAACTGAAGGTAGAAGTAACCAATTCCGACAGTGGCAGGACAGACTGGTATATGACCAATGAAGTTATCCAGACACTGGAAGATGCACAGGCGACTGCTGAGGGCGGCGGATATACTTATCGTCTGACCTACGTGGGAGCTGATAATACAGAAAACGTTCTTTACGACAGCACAACTGTTGGTGGTGAGGGTGAATCCCAGTCTGGTGAAGGCCTGAAACAGGTAGATAATTCTACGCAGGATTATTTTTACCTTGGTAGACTTGCTTCCGGCGAGAGCGGAACCGTACATCTGACGGTTGGCGTTGACGGTGAGACACAGGGTAACGGCTATCAGCTGACTCTGGCAAAGCTGCGGATGAATTTCGCAACAGAGAAAGTGACAGAGGCAACAACTACCATCAAAGAGAACAAAGTTGAGAAGAAAGTTCCGGGAAAAGACAATGTCATTACATTGACAAAACGCGTAAAGACCGGTGATACAAATCTGATGCTCAGATATTGTACCATTGCTCTGTCAGCCGGTATCGTGTGTCTGATCCTTGCAATTTTCTCTATGAAACGCAGAAAGAAAGAAGCTTCTGCCACACACAGGAAAGGAGAGATGTAAGATGTTCCGATTCAAAAAATTACTCGTATCTCTTCTGAGTGTGACTGTGATCGGAGTTATGGCTCCGGCAGTGACAGCCATGGCAGCACCGACGACACCGTATACTTATAAAGTGACGTTATCTGCGGGAAATAAGGGAACCATCGACGGTCATCAGAAAGTGGAAGAAGCGAATCTGAAAGCAGGTTCTACCATTTCTTTTGATCTGAATGATATCCAGGTGACAGATGAAAAGTATTATGTAAAAGGAATCCGCCTGAGCGGACGTGACAATGCGGAAGCACTGTCAGCTCCGGCGTTCACTGTAAATAGTGATGCTGATTATGTGGTTGCATATGGTATCAAAGGTGAGCAGGTGGCATATACCGTAGAGTACAAAGATGCGGATGGCAATGAATTGGCAGAAAGCCAGACATTTTATGGAAATGTCGGTGATAAACCGGTAGTAGCATATCGTTACATTGAAAATTATGTACCGCAGGCACTGGCTCTGACCAAAACTTTGAGCAAGAATGCAGCAGAGAATGTATTTACCTTTACTTACAAACCAGGTGAGACCAATCAGGTGATTGAGACAACCACAACCATCACAACCGTTGTTCCGGGTAATACGGTTTACAATACTGTGACTGTACCGGCTGGTACGACAGGAACAACCGGTGGAAATGCAGGTGGCACAAACGCAGGTGGTACAAATGCAAATGGTACGAATGCAAATGGCACAAATGCAAATGGTACGAATGCGGATGATACGACCACACCGGGCGAAGTCACAGATGCGAACGGTGGTCAGGATGCAGATCAGGACAATACAACAGAAAGCCCTGATGAAGAGACACCGAAGGATCTGGTAGATCTGGATGACGAAGACACACCGACAGGTAATATTGATGCCGATAAGTCAGAAGGCGTAAAGACAATGAAATTCAGTCTTGTAATCATCGTTGCAGCTGCAGCGGCTCTGATCGCACTGATCGTGGCTCTGATGCGTCGTTCAAAAGAGAAAAAATAAGATAGGCACAATATTCATTCATCTATAAGAGGAATGATGCTCCCCGGGGCTTTTGGCTCTGGGGAGTTTTTGCATGTAAATGATGAAAAGATGCCTTACGAATTGTTCCGTACTTCGTACTCCCATAATTCTACCCAATATTCGCACATCGTGAAGCTGACGCTTCACTTTTATGCTCATATCGGGGCGGGTCATTAAGCCATAAAACCACTCCTGTGCAAGCACATCGTGGTTTCAGGCTTTTGACCCTGGCATCATGTAAATTAAAGTAGTAAATATTACGGAAATCAGTTATAATATAAAAAGACTACAGTGTCAAAAGGCAGGAAAATATATGGAACGCAATTAAAGGAGAAGTAGTTTTGAGCAGAGAGAAACACAAGAGAAAGAATCCGATTGCAACGTTACTTAGTGTGATTGGAACATTTTTACTCATAGTAGTAGTGGCAGCATGTATTCCGCTGACAGTTCCAAAAGCCATGGGCTATCAGCTCTATACGGTAGTCAGTGGCAGTATGGAACCAGCGATTCCGGTAGGAAGCTTAGTATATATCAAATATGTGGAACCAAAGGAAATCATTGAAGGCGATGTGATTGCATTTTACGGATCAGATGCGGAGGGTTCGATCATCACGCATCGTGTGGTTTCAAACAGTTTTGCCATGGGTGAATTTATCACGAAAGGTGATGCCAACGAAGAAAATGATATGAATCCCGTGACCTATAATGAGTACATGGGCAAGATGGTGCGTTCCATTCCAAAAATCGGAGGTATTGTGCAGACAATCACAGGCGGTTCCGGAAAAGCAGCTGTGGGATGTGTGATTGGCTTAGCAATTGTATTGGAAATCATTGCAGCTGTGCTGAACCGACGATTGGAAGATGACGAGGAAGAATAATAAAGCCAAAAGCTGATTACAAAGAAATACCACTTGGAGAAAATGCTTTGTATGAAAAAAGAAGCAAAAAGAATACGTGTATTAGATTGACATTAATTTGTCAATGTGATATAAATGAATCATACATGGTGTGTTACTGATTACGCAGGCATTAACCGTGCATAGATATTTTTTGATATTTATGTAGGGTTAGTGCCTTTTTTTGTTGCCCGGGAAAATAGAGACGAAAGAAGAAAACTGCCAGCTATGTGAATTCAAAAAATGGGTACACTATAACAAATAATGTCTATTATGGAGAAAGAGTGAGGAGAACTATGAAAGACAAAATTTTTGGAATTTTGCAGAGGGTTGGACGATCCTTCATGCTGCCGATCGCAATTTTGCCGGTAGCCGGTCTGCTGCTTGGAATCGGTGGATCTTTTACAAATGAAACAATGCTGGAAACTTACGGTCTGCTTGGTGTTATGGGACCGGGAACCGTACTGAATCAGATTTTGCAGGTTATGAATGCCGCAGGTAACATTATTTTCACGAACCTGCCGATCATATTTGCCATGGGCGTAGCAATTGGTATGGCAAAGAAGGAAAAAGAAGTAGCTGCACTGGCAGCGGTTATCGCATTTTTTATCATGCATGCCTCTATCGGAGCACTGATCAGCATCAAAGGCGGCGCTGAGACAATGTTATCCGGTTCTGTCACAGATGTATGTGGTATCACATCCTTACAGATGGGTGTATTTGGCGGTATCATCGTTGGACTTGGCGTTGCTGCTTTGCACAACCGTTTTTACAAAATTGAGCTTCCGCAGGTGTTATCTTTCTTTGGCGGAACCCGTTTTGTACCGATCATTTCCGGTATCGTATTTGTTGGCGTCGGAATCCTGATGTTCTTTGTATGGCCGCTGATCCAGTCCGGTATTTACGCACTTGGTGATCTGGTACTGAGATCCGGTTACGCAGGTACATGGGTATATGGTTTCCTTGAGCGTTTACTGCTTCCGTTTGGTCTGCATCACGTATTTTACCTGCCATTCTGGCAGACAGGCGTGGGCGGAACACTGGAAGTTGGTGGAAAACTCATCGAAGGCGCACAGAACATTTTCTTTGCACAGTTATCCGATCCGACCGTGGATCACTTTGCAGTATCTGCAACCAGATTTATGTCCGGTAAATTCCCGCTTATGATCTTTGGTCTGCCGGGAGCAGCACTTGCAATGTACCGCACTGCAAAACCGGAAAAAAGAAAAGCAGTCGGTGGTCTGTTACTTTCCGCAGCACTGACTTCCATGCTGACAGGTATCACAGAGCCGTTAGAGTTTACATTCCTGTTTGTAGCTCCGCTGCTGTATGGTATTCACTGTGTATTTGCAGGTCTGGCATACATGCTGATGCATATTTGTAACGTTGGTGTCGGAATGACATTCTCCGGTGGATTTATTGATCTGTTCCTGTTTGGTATCTTACAGGGTAACAAGAAAACAAGCTGGGTATGGGTAGTGATCATCGGTGTGATCTACTTCGTTGTATACTACTTCCTGTTCAGCTTCCTGATCGAAAAATTAAACCTGAAAACACCTGGTCGTGACGATACAGAAGAAGTAAAACTGTATACAAGAGCAGATGTCAATGCAAGAAAAGAAGGCGAAAACGGTGCAGCAGGGGATGATTCTGTTTCTGAAGGAATCCTGCAGGGACTTGGCGGAAAGAAAAATATTTCTGACGTAGACTGCTGTGCAACCAGACTTCGTTGTACCGTATTCAAACCGGAGTTAGTAAACGATGCGATCCTGAAAGCAACCGGAGCATCCGGCGTGGTTCACAAAGGAAACGGTGTTCAGATCATTTACGGACCGAAAGTAACCGTAATCAAATCAAATTTTGAAGATTATCTGGAAAAAGCTCCGAATGAGGAGATTAACACAAATGAGACAGCTTCTGATTCCGCAGATGCAGCTCAGACAGAGAATGCAGCAGAGGCACAGGAGTCAAAAGAAGTTGTAAAAGAAACCATTATCGTATCCAGCCCGATCACAGGTATCGCAGCAGATTTGGCAACTGCACCGGATGATGCTTTTGCTGGAAGAATGATGGGTGACGGAGCCGTGGTTACTCCGACTGCAGCAACCATCGTGGCACCGGAAGACGGACAGGTCATCTTCGTATTTGATACAAAACATGCCATCGGATTTTTGACAGACAGCGGTTTATCCATGCTGCTTCACATCGGTATTGATACTGTAAATCTGGAAGGCAAAGGTTTCACCTGTTTTGTAGAAAACGGACAGAGCGTGAAAAAGGGTGACAAGATGCTGGAAATCGACATTGAGTATCTGACCGCAAATGCACCGTCCTTATGCTCTCCGATTCTGTGTACAGAATTAGAGGATAACCAGAAAGTCAGACTGCTGGCAGAGGGCGAAGTAAAAGCTGGCGAGCCGTTATTTGCAGTAGACGTATACGAAGAAGCGTAAAGAAAATAAATGCAGCTCAGGGATTGGAAAAAGAAACCTGAGCTGTCAGATAAAAAGAAGATTGAAACAACAAAGTAAGAAACGAATGATCATAAGGAGAAGGAGAGCAGTATGGCGCAGGAATACAAAGGAAAATCCGTATATAAAGGAATTGTCTTAGGACCGATCGCAGTATTTAAGAAAAATGATGTACAGGTAAAACGGGAAAAAATCACAGATGCGGAGAGCGAGATCGCCCGTATGCAGGAAGCAGTATCTGCTTCTCAGGAGCAGCTTCAGAAACTGTATGACAAGGCAGTGAAAGAAGTTGGAGAAGCCAGTGCAGCGATTTTTGAAGTACATCAGATGATGCTGGAGGATGAAGATTATCAGGATGCGATCTGCAATATGATCCGCAATGAGATGGTAAATGCAGAATATGCAGTTGCTGTTACCGGAGATAATTTTGCAGAAATGTTTGCAAGCATGGATGATGATTATATGCAGGCACGTTCTGCCGATGTCAGAGACATTTCCAACCGCCTGGTGCAGAACTTATCCGGAAATGCACCGGTGGATATGAACGACATGGAGCCGTCCATTATTGTAGCAGATGATCTGTCCCCAAGTGAGACGGTTCAGATGGATAAAGACAAGATTCTTGGTTTTGTAACTGTACACGGATCTACAAACTCACATACTGCAATCCTTGCCCGGATGATGAATATTCCGGCGCTGATCGGTGTGCCGATGGATCTGGATGCAATGAAGAATGGTATGCAGGCAGTGGTCGATGGATTTGAGGGGATGTTTATTGTGGAGCCGTCAGAGAAAGTATGCGAGCAGACAAAAGCACGCATGGCAGAAGAAGCGGAAAAACAGCAGCTTCTGCAGCAGATGAAAGGACAGGAAACTGTTACAAAAGATGGAAAACACGTCCATCTGTATGCAAATATCGGAAGTGTTTCCGATATCGCGAGTGTGCTGGATAATGATGCAGAAGGTGTCGGTCTGTTCCGAAGCGAATTTCTGTATCTTGGAAAAACAGATTTTCCGACAGAGGAAGAACAGTTTGCAGCTTACAAACAGGCGTTACAGCTGATGGCAGGCAAAAAAGTGATCATCCGTACCCTTGACATTGGTGCGGACAAACAGGTAGATTATTTTAACCTTGGTGAAGAAGAAAATCCGGCAATGGGCTACCGTGCGATCCGTATTTGTCTGAAGCAGCCAGAGATTTTCAAAACACAGCTTCGCGCATTGCTTCGTGCCGCTGTATACGGAAATCTGTCTGTGATGTATCCAATGATCACATCCACCGAAGAAGTGGAGCAGATTTTTGCTGTTGTAGAGGAAGTGCGGGCAGAATTAGAAGCAGCGGAGATCCCTTATAAAATGCCGGAACAGGGTGTGATGATCGAGACACCGGCAGCAGTTATGATCAGTGATGAACTGGCGCAGATGGTTGATTTCTTCAGTATCGGAACCAATGATCTGACACAGTATACGCTGGCAATCGACCGTCAGAATGCAAAACTGGATGATTTTTACAATGCACATCACAAAGCGATTTTACGCATGATTCGTATGGTTGTGGAAAACGCACACAAATACGGAAAATGGGCAGGCATCTGTGGCGAGCTTGGCGCAGATCTGGAACTGACCGATGCATTTATGGAAATGGGTGTGGATGAGCTTTCTGTGGCACCGTCCATGGTTTTGAAAGTTCGCAAAAATATCCGTGAATATGCAGAAATATAAATATTGACGAAAGAAATGCGGGCAGCAGCAGGTTCGGAGAGGATTTGTTGCTGTCCGTTTTGTCAATATAATTGTAAATATGGTACTGTAAAAATGAAGCGTGCTTGTATAGAACGTTGATTCATAACAATATTTTACAGCATAAGATTGCTTTTTATTGCTTTTTTAGAGGGTGAATTCTGTTTTGTGGGTTTGAAAATATGGGGTTCTATGCTAGAATAATACTATTACAAACTATTTTGTGGGAGAAGGAAGTAAAAACATGTATCGCATATGTAAGGTATTGAATCATAATGGGGTAATTGCCCTTGATATGAATGACAGTAAAGAATATGTGCTTTTAGGAAAAGGTGTCGGATTTGGGAAAAAGCCCGGTGAGCGTTTTGAACAGCCGGTGGATTGTGCCGTATATTCCCTGCAGGAGACTTCTTCAAGGGGAGATGCTGCTGATCTGATCAAGACGATCCAGCCGGAATATTTTCAGATGACAAACCGGATTCTAAACGAGGCAGAGCGTCATTTTGGAAAAATTGACCGCAGCATTCTGTTTCCGATGGCAGACCATATCGCGTTTGCGGTGCAGCGTTTGCAAAAAGGAGAGCAGATCTCCAATCCTTTGACGGAAGATATCAAAACATTGTTTCATTCGGAATTTAAAGTGGCGTCTCTCATACGACCGATTCTGAAAGAAGAGAAACAGATTGATATTGATGATGACGAGATTGGTTATGTGGCATTACACATTCATTCTGCACTGGAAAAAGAATCTGTTTCGGTGTCCATGCAGATGGCGCGGGCGGTGCGCGATTGTGTATCCATGATCGAGGAACAGCGCGGTATTCATATCAATGTGATGTCTTTAAGCTATAACCGTCTGATGAATCATGTGAAATATATGGTTGCCCGTGTGTTAAAAGGGGAGTCCCTGAAAGTCAATATGAATGATTATGTACAGCATAATTTTCCAGAGTCATATGAGCTGGCAACGACTGTCTGTGATCATCTGAGCCATGCGCTTCGTAAACCTCTGGAAGAACTGGAGATCGGATATCTGGCAATGCATATTGAGCGAGTAAGTCAGGATGATGAATAGTGTTCGCTTGTAAAAATGATCGAAAATATGTGATTTTTGGAAAAGCGGACAAATATAGGAAAAACGGATGAATACAAAAATGCGGGTTGATGTAAGTGCATCGTCCCGCATTTTTTGCAATATACCAGTTCGGTTTATTTTGTCAAATATGCCTTTAAAAGTTCGAATGTGTTTTTTACACCATCCACATGAGAGCGCTCATAGTTGTGGGAGGCATACACACCCGGACCGATCAGTCCATGACGGATATCAAAACCGCCACGCAGAGTTGCTTCCACGTCGGAACCATAATGTGGATATACATCAATGGCATAAGCAAGACCGTTTGCTTTTGCAAGCTCAGACAGTTCTGTCACCAGATCGTAGTTGTAAGGGCCGCCAGAATCTTTTGCACAGATAGAAACCATGCGTTCCGTACAGCCAAGGTCATCACCGACACAACCCATGTCGACAGAAATCATTTCTTCTGTATCTGCCGGAATAAAACTTCCACCGTGACCAACTTCTTCATACACAGTAAATAATAAGGAAACTTTGCGATTCAAAGTAAGTGCTCCATCAGCAACTTCTTTTGCGATGCCAAGCAGGATCGCAGCAGAAAGTTTATCATCCAGAAAACGGCTTTTAATGTAACCGCTTGGAGTTACCGTTGTGCGCGGATCCATGGCAATGATATCTCCGGTCTGAACACCAAGTGCTTTTACTTCATCTTCAGAACTTACATTTTCATCCAGCAGGATTTCCATGTTTTCTTCTACTGTTTCCACTTTCTGGTCAGCTACATGTGCAGATGGCTCTTTATTCAACACAACACCGGTGTATACTTTGCCGTCTCTTGTGTGTACGGTACAGTTTTCACCGTCAGCAGTACTCCACTGATGTCCACCGATGGTTGTCGGGCGCAGACGACCGTTGCTTTTGATGGAACGGACCATAGCACCAAGAGTATCTACATGTGCTGCAAGAATCAAAGGACTTCCTTCGCCACCGATCGCTACAAGGATATTACCTTTGCGGGAGCGTTCCGGTGTGTAACCCATGCTTTCCAGTGTAGAAACCAGATACTGAGTGACTTCTTTGGTAAAGCCTGTCGGACTTGGAATAGAAGTCAGCTGCTTTAGCTGATCAGTAATAAAAGTAATAGTTGAATTTTTCATAATCAAACTCCTTAATAGTATATTTTTGATCTGCATGAATCATACATTTATAGCAAAGAGGTTTGCTCTGTTATTCTATAACGAAACAGAAAAAAATTCTAGTACAAAAATAGGGTAGCGCCAGCTGTGGCACGGTTTGGAGTGAATGAAATGTGGTGGCTGGCAGGAGGACATGCACACAGGACGGTAGGACATTTTTCGTTGCAGGAGCGAGCATAGCCTGCCTCCGGGAGTGTGTCTGAGCACGCTGGTTTTGCGTGTGAGTTCGCGGGAGGAGGCAGAGATAAGCGGCGCAGCGGATGCAGAAAAATGTCCGTGTCCGTGTGCATGTCATCCTCCAGTCCCTATTTCAGGAAGGTAAAATTATACAAAATATCCGAATTTTTCAGTGCTGACTTTTGCATGTTTTTACCTTATTATTAAAAATATTCTGCAAAGTAAAGACAAAAGGAGGAAAAGTGTACGCACCACAAAAACAGGTGTGCGAAAAATAAATACAAAAATTAGCTATTTTAGTTGACCATTATGAAAAAAGCAGGTATAATAATTAATATTGTCGACAATTTACAATAGTAAAGCATTACAGAATTGTACTAGATTGGCGACAGCGTGACGTATGAGAATGAGAGAGGAAAGGTGTAAAAAATGGCAAAGTACACAGCACGAAGAGTCTTAATGGCGATTGTCACGGTGCTGGTAGTTGCATGTGTTACGTTTTTCTTGATGAATGCAATCCCGGGAAATCCGTGGTTATCTGAGAAAACACCGACACAGGCCACTATCGACGCTTTAAATGCTAAATATGGACTTGACCAGCCCAAGATTGTTCAGTTGGGCAAATATCTCGGAAATCTTCTTCACGGAGATTTCGGTACATCAATCAAAATGCAGAAAAACCGTGCAGTATTAGACATTATCAAAGAAATGTTCCCGGTTTCTGCAAAAGTAGGTGTGTTTGCACTTTTATGGGCAGTTGCAGTTGGACTTCCGCTTGGATGTCTGGCAGCTTACAAGAGAGGTACATGGGTAGACAGCTTCCTTAGAGTTGTATGTACTATCGGTATTTCCATGCCTGGATTCGTAGTTGCAACATTATTACTTCACACATTGTGTGGAGGTATTCCGGGATTTAAAGTATTCCCGGCATTATTTGACGGAACACCAAAGAGTTATGTCCTGCCATGTCTGGCATTAGGATTTTACCCGATGTGTTATCTGTCACGACAGACCAGAACAGCGATGCTGGATTCCATCAATCAGGAATATATTAAGACAGCACGTGCAAAAGGTCTGAAAAACGGTAAAATTATTTTCAAACATGCACTGAGAAATGCACTGATTCCGGTTATCACTTATCTGGGACCGCAGATTGCATTTACACTGTGCGGCGGTATGGTTGTTGAACAGGTATTCTCTATCCCGGGACTGGGACGTTATTTCATTCAGGCTATCCAGAACCGAGATTATCCGCTGATCATGGGAACCACAATTTTCCTGGCTTCCTTTATTGTTATCATGAACCTGATCGTTGACCTGTGCTACAAACTGGTAGATCCGCGTATCAATCTGGCGAAGGGAGGAAATTAAGCATGTCTGGAAAGAAAAGATTTCAAAAGCCAGGCTCTCTTCAACCAAATATTGATGATATTTTAGAGTGGAGCAAATTACCGGAGGATGCGTTTGATCCGGCAAGCTCTCAGGAAAAAGCTGATTTTATCAAAGATCGCAAGAGTGTTTCCTACTGGGCAGATGCATGGCGCCGTCTTCGCAGAAACAAAGTTGCAATGGTTGCTCTGGGTATTATCATTGCCTTGGTTATTTTCGGATTTGTGGGACCGAGCGTGGTTCCTTATACTTATAAGCAGCAGGTACGTGGTTCTGAGGCATTACATCCATGGCATTATACTCTGGAAGATCAGGAGAAAATCAATGCCTATATGGAAGAACATAACAATACCGAAAACCTGACACCGGATGAGGCAGTCGAGAAAGCAAAAGCCGAAGCTGAAGCAGAAGGTAAGGAATTAAGTCGTATTGAAGAATCAAAGATTCGTGCGAAAGCAAGTGTTTCCCAACAGAAAGAGAGCGAGGAACATGTAACAGAGGCAGAGGCGGCAAAAGCACTTGGCATCAAACACAAAGCCTTTGGATATTCTACACAGGAACTTCAGAAAAAAGCAGATGGTGAGAAAGTATTCCCACATGTATTTGGTACAGATGATCAGGGACGTGATATCATGGTCCGTGTCATGGTGGGAACAAGAATTTCTATCATCGTTGGTGTATGTGCTGCAATCATCGTTTTGATCATTGGTGCTTTATATGGATCTATTTCAGGTTATTGCGGCGGTGTCGTAGACACTGTTATGCAGCGTATTGTTGAGATCATTTACTCCATCCCGGAGATGCTGATCATCCTGCTGCTTTCCGCAACTTTAAAACCGGCGCTGGAACAGTTCCAGAATTCCGGTGATGGTCCGCTGCAGAATCTGGTAACAATTCTTGGACCAAACCTGATCTCCATGTTTATCGCATTCGGTTTGTTATACTGGGTAACCATGAGCCGAATCATCCGTGGACAGATCCTTCAGTTAAAACAGCAGGAGTACGTGACTGCAGCCCGCGCACTTGGTGCAAAAGGTGGACGTATCATTGGAAAGCATCTGCTTCCGAACTGTATCGGACAGATCATTACAACCACATTCCTGCAGATTCCATCCGCAATCTTCCTGGAATCCTTCCTTTCTTTCATCGGTGTAGGTGTATCTGCTCCGCTGACAAGTTTAGGTTCTATGTGTTCTGAGGCTTTAAGTGGTCTGAGCACATATCCATACAGATTATTTATCCCGGCAGGAATCCTGAGTCTTATGATCTTGGCTCTGAACCTGTTCGGTGACGGACTTCGTGATGCATTAGATCCGAAGCTGAAGAAATAAGGAGAGGAGGAGACAATATGGAACAGGAAAAGAAAAATGATAAACTGTTAGAGGTCAGAGATCTCAAGGTCTCTTTCTTTACTCCGGCAGGAGAAGTTAAAGCAGTAAACGGAATTTCTTACGATGTAAACTATGACGAAGTTATGGGTGTCGTAGGCGAGTCCGGTTCCGGTAAAAGCGTGGAAGCATATTCTATCATTGGATTACTTCAGAATCCGGGTAAAGTAGTGGGAGGTTCCATTACTTTTGAGGGACAGGATATGTTGTCAAAAACAAAAGATGAGATGATCGCTTTCCGTGGAAAAGAAGTAGCAATGATCTTCCAGAACCCGATGACCTGTCTGAATCCGGTATATACCATCGGAAATCAGCTGGTTGAGGCTCTGAAAGCACATGATAAAAATGTCAGCAAAGAGGACGCTGAGAAGCAGGCAATGAAGATGCTGGAAGAAGTAGGTATCAACAACGTGGAAAAACGTATGAAACAGTACCCGCATGAGCTTTCCGGTGGTATGCGTCAGAGGGTTATGATCGCCATGGGACTGATCTGTCATCCGAAGCTTCTGATCGCCGATGAGCCGACAACTGCTCTGGATGTAACCATCCAGGCGCAGATTCTGGAACTGATGAAAAAGCTTCAGAAACAGAATCACATGGGTATTATCTTTATCACACATAACCTTGGTGTTGTAGCAGAAATCTGTGATAAGGTTTCTGTTATGTACGCAGGTAAAATGGTAGAGCAGGGACCGGTTGATGATATTTTCTATAATCCGGGTCATCCTTATACAAAAGGTCTGCTTCGCTCTATGCCGCGTGTAGATGCTGAGAGCTATGAGCGTCTGATCCCGATTGAAGGTTCACCGGTCGATATGTTAAATCCGCCGGAAGGATGTCCGTTCGCACCGCGTTGTGAGCATGCCATGAAGATCTGTCTGCAGCAGATGCCGCCATATGTGGAAATGGGAGAGAACCATCGTGCTGCATGCTGGCTGCGTGTGCAGGACTGTCTGGAAGAAGCAAAAAAAGTTGATACTCAGACAGAGAATATTGAAAAAACGGAGGTAGACAACCATGAGTGAGAAAAATGATGTACTTGTTCAGGTTGATCACCTGAAAAAATATTTCCCGGTAAAGGGATTAAAAGGACCTGGTGTACAGGCCGTAGAAGATATTTCTATCTTCATTAACCGTGGAGAGACACTTGGTCTGGTAGGTGAGTCCGGATGTGGAAAAACTACTTTGGGACGAACCATTCTTCAGTTACACGAGCCGACTTCCGGAACAATTGTTTATGATGGAGAGACAATTTTTGAGAGAGAGGATCCGTGGGAGAGAGATGCAGAGGGTAATCTGCATCCGGTAAAAGTACCAAAGGCAAAACAGGTAAACATGCTTCCATACAGACGGAAAATGCAGATTATTTTTCAGGATCCGTCCGCAAGTCTGGATCCGCGTATGACAGTCGGTGAGATTATCGGAGAGGCACTGGATATTCATAATTTGTGCCCGAACAAAAAGGATCGTACTGATCGTATCAAAGAACTGCTTGGACGGGTAGGGCTGAATACAGAGCATGCAAACCGTTATCCGCATGAGTTCTCCGGTGGACAGCAGCAGCGTGTCGGCATTGCCCGCGCACTGGCAGTAAAACCGGAATTTATCGTTTGCGACGAGCCGATTTCCGCACTGGATGTTTCCATTCAGTCACAGGTTGTAAATATGCTGGAAGATATGCAGGAAGAAATGGGACTGACCTATCTGTTCATCGCGCATGATATTTCCGTTGTACGTCATATTTCACACCGTATCGGCGTAATGTATCTGGGAACTATGGTAGAGCTGGCAGAGAGCTATGAGCTGAACCGCCATCCGTTGCATCCGTATACGCAGACACTGCTTTCCGCAGTACCTGTTCCGGATCCGGAGGTAAGCAGAAGCAGACAGCGTATCGTTCTGGAAGGAGATATTCCTTCTCCGATGAATCCGCCAAGTGGATGCCGTTTCCATACACGTTGTCCATATGCAATGGATAAATGTAAAGAATGTGTACCGAAATTCAAAGAGTATGAAAAAGGTCACTGGGTGGCTTGCCACCTTCTGGAGCAGTAGAAAAACTGCTTTTGCCTCCTGTGAGACAGCTCTCATTTTTACAAGTGAGAGATTTTGAGATTGGATAACACAGGGAAACCTGTTTATCAATAAAACTTTTAAAGGAGAGTACTATGAAAAAGAGATTGGTATCAGTTGTATTAGTTGCAGCATTTGCTTTTTCCATGCTTGCAGGCTGTGGAAGCGACAACAGCGCATCTAACGACAACAACAAAACATCTGCAGATGCAGAGCAGACAGCAACTAACGACGGCGATGGATTCAACATTACTGTAAACTTCGCATCCGAGCCGATGACAATGGATCCGGCCCTGAACTCCGCAGTAGATGGTTCTGTTATGGCTAACCATTTATTCGAAGGTCTGATGAAATGGGAGAGCACAGGTGAGGAAGTTGAAGGTTCTGAAGGAACTTGCGACAGTGCAAAACTTACTTACGGCCAGGCTGAGAGCTATGACAAAACAACAAATGATGATGGAACTGTAACATACACATTCCACCTTCGTGATGGCATCAAATGGTCTGACGGAAAAGATGTTACAGCAGGCGACTTTGAGTATTCCTGGAAACGTCTGGTTAGCCCGGATACAGCAGCAGATTACAACTACATGCTTGATTGTGTTGTAAACGCAAATGAGATTATGGCTGGTGAGAAAGATCCTTCTGAGTTAGCTGTAAAAGCAGTGGATGACAAAACATTTGAAGTAACTTTAACAACAGATCTTCCATATTTTGAAGAGCTGTGTGCATTCCCGGCTATGATGCCTGTACGTCAGGACATCATCGAGGCTAATGGTGATCAGTGGACATTTGATCCTTCTACATACATCTCCAATGGTCCATACAAACTGACAGAGTGGACACACAACTCTCAGATCGTAATGGCTAAAAACGAGAACTACTATGATTATGCAAATCTTGGACCGGATACCATCACATTCAAACTGATGGATGATTCCAACGCTATGCTTTCCGGTTTCAAATCCGGCGAGCTTGATTACATCCAGGAGGCTCCGCAGGCAGAACTTCCGAACCTGATCGCTTCCGGCGATATGAAGATCGTAGATTACCTTGGAACATATTATGTATGCTTCCAGACACAGAAAGCTCCTTTCGATAATCCGAAAGTACGTGAGGCATTCACACTTGCTGTTGACCGTAACTACATTGTTGAAAAAGTAACTCAGTCCGGACAGGTTGAAGCTGGTGCTTATGTACCAAGCGGTATCTCTGATGCTGAGGAAGGATCTGACTTCCGTAAAAATGGTGGAGATTACTATGATCCGACAAAAGATGCTTATGAAGCAAACTGCGAGAAAGCCAGACAGCTCCTTGCAGAGGCTGGTTACCCGAACGGTGAAGGATTCCCGGTTGTAGAGTACCTGTACAACACAAACGATGCTCACAAAGCTGTTGCTGAAGCACTTCAGAACATGTGGGAGCAGGAACTTGGCGTAACAGTTACACTGAACAATCAGGAGTGGAATGCATTCCTTCAGACACGTAAAGATGGTGATTTCTCTATCGCACGTAACGGATGGATTTCTGATTACAATGATCCGGTATCTTTCCTTGATATGTGGGTAACAGGTGGTGGAAACAACGATGCTCAGTACGCTAATCCGGATTACGATAACCTGATCAGCCAGGCGAAAGCTGAATCTGATCCTGCTGCACGTATGAAACTGTTACATCAGGCAGAGGACATCTTAGTAGGTCAGGATTACGTAGTTGATCCGCTGTACTTCTATACACAGAAATATATGCTGCGTGATGGAATCGAAGGCATGTACTACACACCACTGGGATACTTCTTCTTCGGATATTGTACACAGTCTAAGTAGTAAATGACATGAAAAGGAATCCTGCTTGCAGGATTCCTTTTTTAAAAGAAAATTTCAAGAATGCTCCGGCATTCTTGTTGCGAGGTGCGCGTCATGCAATTGCATG
>OGYU01001159.1_pt1 | contig 19198 bp, 20 predicted proteins | sample 1576581 | NCBI WGS metagenome assembly OGYU01 (sample SAMEA3541547, study PRJEB24748) | human gut metagenome | biome: human gut; feature: human-associated habitat; material: faeces | place: China | collected 2012 | reverse complement strand
GCGCATAGAGGATGCAACATCCCGAAAGGTACAAATAGACGGGAAAAGCCTCGAACCACGGGCTTATCAGTTCGCGGCGTACGGCGTTCAGGCGAATGCGTTTCAGCCACGCGTTCGGGCCAATGCCTAAAATAGCGTGAAACGCGTTTTGTAGCGTGCGGCGACTGACATGCAGTTGATTACACAAGTCCAGCACCGTCACCGGTTCGGACATGTTTTCCAGCACATATTCACGGGCGCGGGAAAGTAATCTACGGTAACTCTGATGACTGATGCTTTCCGCCGTCACCATTGGCTGCGCTTCTTCCAGCATCGCCCCCATCGCCATGAGCAAATTATCCCCCAGCACTTTTCGCACCGCAGGCTGATGCAAATTCTCGGGATTCTCGCAAAACGTCGCCAGCGCCTGTTGGACAAAGCCCCACAGCGCGGCTTTATGCTGTTCTTTCACTTCCAGCGCCGACTGGCTACGCAGCATATGTAATACCCGATCCGGATTATGCAAAAAGTTAGCCTGACGGGTGATGACATCTTCAGAAAGCACTACGCCCAGGATCGTGTAATCGTCCGGCGTACTTAATTCAAACTCGGTTCCACCAGGGCGCGTCGCTATTTCTGCGCTTCCCAGACATTGCGAACCGATAAATCCCTGCTCACCGCGCGTCGCCGGAATGCCAAACCAGAACGAGTTCGGCCAGACCAGGCACGACTGACGCAGCGCCAGACCGGTGTATTCACGAAAAACCTGAATATCATCGAGTAGAATTTCCGTAAATTCACCATGAAACTTGCCCGGATGCAGCTGATCGTAAATCTGCTGCCAGGCGGTAATCGTCAAAGCATGTTCATAGACATCCGTTGTCTGTCGTTGATGAACATTATCCACTTCGACCTTCGGCGTGAGCTTCAGGTTTTCGGGTAAGGGTTCATGATAAAGATGGTGCAAATTGGCTGTACGGGTCTTTTTCATGATGTTAATGCCGGGTGTTGTAGGACACCCGGCACCTCCGACAGGTTAATGGGGCTTGAGACGATAACGACTACTGCGTTTACGTAACGTCCCGGCAGAAAAGAGCTGTTCGAGCGCATTTCTGGCTTTTTCCAGCGGCCAGCCAAAGTGGGCAGCCACTTCTCCTGCCGTCATTCCCTGACGTACTGATGTTAACAGCGCCAACAACTCGTCAGCAGATTCCACGACGATAACTGGCGCGTCGGGTTCCTTTACGGGTTGCTTCGGCTGGCGGTTAAAGCCAGTAACCAGCCACTGGGTGTCATCGTCTGGCCGACCGATCTCCTTACGGCTGATGACACGCCCGGTACGCATCGCGGCAGCACAACCTGCGTCCAGCGCCGCACGACACGCCGCCAGATCGCCTTCCACCACCAGCGTTAGGCGACCAGGGTCAAGCACTTCGTGACTGAGCAGACGAACGTTAGCTGCTTTGAGCATGGCATCCGCTGCATCTATCGCGGCGACCATGCCGTCCACTTCCAGCAATCCCAGTGCATTGATCATCGGCAACCTCCGTTACGCACGCTGGATTGGATTACGCGCGATTTCCAGCACTGCATCGGTAAAAGCGTTACAGGCTGCTTTACACGCGGCCTGGCTACCGGTTAAAAATGCTGCCGAGTAGTTGGTTTCAGACGGCGGCGGGACATAGGTCACCAGCTGCACGTCGGCAGATTTCAACGCCGCATCAATGCCGTAGGTCGCTTCCAGCGGCGGTGCCACCAGATACGCCATCGGATCGCCAAGCGTGATCCCGGCGGTTGATGAGAGATAAGAACCGGTACGCGAAACTACATGTGCCAGGAAAGCTGTGTTTTCTGCGTCATTAGCCCACTGGAAAGCCGCGCCATTTTCAATATGCGCAACCATCGCATCCAGACCAGCACGCACTTCCGCCGGGTTTGGCCCACCGAGCATAATCAGCACTTCACCGGCAGTCGGTGACGGTCCGTGTGCAGCTCCCGCATACAGCGAGCGGCCATACACCACTTCGACCATCGCCTGCTTGGTCGCTTCGTCAGCCGCAATGTAGGTGACGTCATCGGAATCAGCAGAAATCAGCCCAAGGCTACGAATATGCGGCGGCAATTTCAGTTCACGCGCAAATTCGGCGTTAACAGAGGCAATCACCCGCATGGCGGTGACCGACGGTCGAATCAAATCTAAAGCTGGCATGATGCCTCCTTATCGGGTCATGTTGATGCCGGATGCTTTCTGCTCCAGCATACGTTTCGCCAAATCCACAATGACGGCTGCGGCTTCAACCGGCGGCGTGCCGCCCTGGTGAATGTTAGAGATACAGGTACGGTCGGCCTCAACGGTGGTTGCCATACGCGGCGAGTAAACGGCGTAGCAGGAGAGGCTTTCTGACTGCCCTAATCCCGGGCGTTCCCCCACCAGTAGGATCACTACTTTCGCGCCGAGGATCTCACCGATCTGATCTTCAATCTTCACGCGACCATAACGAACAAAGAATGGCGTACCGACTTTCAGCCCGGCCTGTTTCAGGCCCGCCATCAGCGGTGGCAGGATCTCTTCGTAGTTCACGGTGATCGCATCAGTTGACAGGCCATCAGAAATAACGACCTGTACGTCCGGATTAGCAACACACTGTGCTTTCAGCGCTTCAACAGCTTCTGCACACAGGCGGCGGCCCATATCCGGACGAGTCAGGTAAAGATTTTTGTCGCTAATTTCAGAGCGGACTTCCAGCAAGCCCTGCGCTTTCACCCACTCTTCCGGCACTTCTTTCAGTACGGTATCTTTCGAACGAGAGTGATCGGCCAGGAAACGCAGCAACGCCTGGGTACGCGGACGCGGACCGGCACGACCGGTACAAACGCGGGCCACGGTGCTGCGACGCAGTTCTGTTAACACATCCGCACGATGTGGGTTTTCCACACCAATCCACGCTTTTGCTTCCGCAGAGCCTAAATCCAGCGCGCAGCTTTCCGAGGTCACTGGTGTCGTACAGGTGGTGGTGGCGCACTTTGCTTCTGACGGCGCGGGGGCCGCTTGTCCCATTGACGCCATCACGCTGCGTACAATTTCTTCAATCTGTTTTTGATCCATGATGTGTTATCTCCGCGTCATCAGAAGAACAGTGACGGATCGCCCGCCCATTTGGTCAGGCGACCGTTTGCCATAATGCCCATGCTTTCCAGCCAGCGTTCAAACTCCGGTGACGGGCGCAGGTTGAGTAACTGACGCACAGTGGCAGTGTCGTGGAATGCTGTGGTCTGATAGTTGAGCATGATGTCATCGCCCAGCGGCATCCCCATGATGTAGTTGCAGCCTGCGGTGGCGAGCAGGATCATGAGGTTTTCGTTGAGGTTCTGGTCAGCGTCAGCGTGGTTGGTGTAGCAGCAGTCACAGCCCATAGAGATGCCGCTCAGCTTACCCATAAAGTGATCTTCTAAGCCCGCACGGATAATCTGGCGGTCGTTGTAGAGATACTCCGGCCCAATAAAGCCGACCACGGTGTTGACGATAAACGGATCGTAATGACGCGCCAGCCCGTAGTTACGCGCTTCCATCGTCACCTGGTCTGCGCCGAAGTTAGCGCCAGCAGACAGCGCCGAACCTTGTCCGGTTTCGAAGTAGAGGCAGTTTTCCCCGGCGATACGATTGAACTCTGCGCCCACTGCGCGCGCTTCGTCGAGCATCGCCAGCTCCACGCCAAATTCTTTCAGCCCTTTTTCGCTGCCGCAGATACTCTGGAAAATCAGCCCGCCTGGTGCGCCACGACGGATCGCTTCAATCTGGGTGGTGACGTGCGCCAGCACGCAGCCCTGAGTTGGGATGTTGAATTTGTCGATCACGCCGTAGATGGTGTCCAGCACGCGGCTTAAGTTTTCCACGTCGTCCGTCACCGGGTTGACGCCGATCACCGCATCGCCCACCCCGAAGGAAAGCCCTTCGTAGATTTGCGCAGCGATACTTTGCACGTCGTCACGGGTGTCATTTGGCTGCAAACGGGCGCTGAAGGTGCCCGGAATACCGATGGTGGTATTGGCCTTTTTGATTACCGGCATTTTCTTCGCGCCGTAGATCAGGTCCGCGTTGGAGCAAATCTTCGCCACCGCCGCGACCACTTCCGAGGTCAACCCTTTGCGGGTAAAGGCAATGTCGTCCACGCTGGTTTCATCGCTCAGCACATACTCACGCAGTTCGCTGATGCTCCAGTTTTTAATCTGGTTGTAGGCCGTTTCGTTAACATCGTCCTGAATCAGCCGCGTCACACAGTCATCTTCATAGGCAATCACCGGATTATTGCGGATGTCCGCTACGGTCATTTCCGACAACACCTGCTTTGCCGCCACGCGCTCCTGTGAGCTTGCCGCTGCAACGCCCGCCAGCACATCCCCCGAACGCAGTTCGTTGGCTTTAGCCAGCACCTCTTTTACATCCTTAAACTGATATACATTGCCGAACAATGTGGTCTTTAGTTTCATAAGTCGTTCCCTCAGGAAGGAAATGCGAGTGATTTCACCGTCACCGGCACAACCGATCCGCCAAAAAGAGGCGTACCAATGTCGATATAGTCCCCCGCGCGGACAATCACTTCGTCAATGACTGCCAACGGGAGTTGTTGTAGCTGTGGGCGCAACAACATGCCCAGAGCTTTACCAAAGTCCTGCCCGGCCACCACCAGCAGGGGATGCGGATTCGGAAAACGCGCGACGAAATCGACCAGCGCGTTGATGACCGTCAGTACCGCGGCGTAACGCACAGGCAGCGAGGCGGGAAGCGCCAGCACGTACGCGTCAGAATTGGGATCAAGATCCAGCTGAATCAGCGCCTGTTGCCAGGCACTCACCAGATCCGTTTCATCAATTGGGATCGCCACCGGCAAATTGCGCAGCGGCAGTTGTACGCCCTCCAGCCAGATTGTGCTGCCAGAGAGCGAAAGGGTATGTGCACCCGCGCCAATCACCGTGGCGCGTACGGTTTGCGCCGGAAACTGCACGTTCATCTCACGCAGGCGCGGATGGTCATGCAGCGCCGTTGCCAGAAGCGGGCCAATATCGGCAAAACAGAACGGGTCGGCGGGCTGGTGGCGATAACATTCGCCCACGCCGCCAGAAAGCGTAATGATTTCGGGCGTAACACCTGCGGGCAGCAAACCGGTTTGCATCAATGCCTGCGCGAGCGGCGAGAGCGTTCCGTCAATCACTTCGACAATCAGCTCTGCCATCCGCCGGGTAACCTGCACCAGCTGCGCGCCGGTCAGCGAACGGGCGTCGGTGCCTGCGCCGAAGCACTCATCCACAATCATCTGCCCCGGTTTATGAGCGTAAACCACGCGCCCCTGGCTGTCGGTTTCCAGCAGGCGACCACCGACGTTGAGGCAGGCAGTGCCGCTGATTTTTCCGGCATCGAACAGGGCGTAGTTCGCGGTGCCACCGCCGATGTCGATATTCAGTACCCGACACAGCCGTTGTTCAGAAAGGGTTTGCGCCCCGGCACCGTGACCGGCGATCACGGATTCGAGATGCGGCCCGGCGCTGGCGACGACAAAATCGCCCAGCGACTGGGAGAGCGTCATCACCGCCGGGCGAGCGTTGCGGGTTTTCGCGCTTTCACCGGTGATGATGATGGCACCAGAATCAACGCTTTCCGGCGCAATGCCCGCAGCCTGATATTGCTCGAGGATTAAGGTTTTCAGTTCCGCTTCTTTTAAACCACCCTGTTTATCGACAGGGGTAAAGAACACCGGGCTTTGCCAGCTAATTTCGCGTTTGATGAATTCGTAGCGCGGCACCTGCGACACCGCCGCACGGTTAACCAGCTCCAGGTGGGAGAAGATCACCTGGGTGGTGGTGGTGCCGATATCGATACCGACGCTCAGTAGCTGGCGAGTGTTCACGATTGTGCCTCCGCTTCGGTTTTAGCCGCGGTCGCGTCTTCTTTTGGCACCAGCATCATCGCCACGCCAATCGCCGTTACGCCGCCGATCAATTTGCCGACAATCATCGGGAAAATCATGGCGTTCATGTTGGCAGCGGCGAAGCCTAAGTGGTCGCCCAGGGCGAAAGCAGCGGAAACGGCGAAGGCGCAGTTGATCACTTTGCCGCGGGTATCCATCTGCTTCATCATGCCAAACATCGGGATGTTGTTGGCAAGCGTTGCCACCATGCCGGCTGCCGCGATGTTGTTCATATTCAGCACTTTACCGACGCTCATCAGCGGTTTTTCAAACCAGCGGGTCAGCAGCAGTACCATCGGGTACGCCCCTAACAGAACGCAGGAGATAGAACCGATAACTTCAATGGCGCGCATCACTTCACCGGGTTTGTCGCCAGGGGCCATAAAGATAGGATCCAGACCGGGAATCAGTTCCCAGCCAAGGAGGAATTTCACTACCGCGGCAGCAAGACCGAGGGTGATCAATGCAACGAGGAATTTGGCGAAGATCTGGAAGCCGTTGATCATTTTTTCCGGGATGAATTTCAGCCCCAGCGCCACCAGCACCGCAACGATAAGTACCGGGATCATGTTCATCAGGATCAGCGCAAAGGTGAATTCCACCGGCTGACCGTTGATCTGCACACCGGAGTACATAGCAACCAGACCACCAGCAATACAGCCAATCGGAATGGTCACAATGCCCGCCAGCACGCCGAGCGCCAGATAACGACGGTCAGAAGGTTCGATAATGCCGAGCGCCACCGGAATGGAAAACACAATCGTTGGCCCCATCATCGACCCGAGAATTAACCCAGACGTCGCCGCCCGCCAGCTCTTTGGCGAGGAAGAAGCCGCCCATATCGCACGCCAGCAGTGTTCCGGCGAACATCGATGGGTTAGCGCCGAGCATTTCGTAAACCGGGATAATCACCGGTCCGAGTACGTGGGCCAGAACAGGTGCCAGCGCGGTCATACCAACCATCGCCAGGCCCAGTGCGCCCATTGCCATAAAGCCTTCTTCGAACTGCCCGCCGGATCCTTCGATACTTTTACCGAACTTACCGAGGAAACGAGCAGAACCGCCGAACTGCGACAGGATCCTGTCTACGGCAGCTATCAGCATAAAGAACATCATGATGTACATGATGATTTCGTTAATTCCCATCGCCTTTACTCCCTGTTAGTTGTTATTTATTGCCAATGCTGAAAGTGGGTTTTTCCCTCACTCTGGAAGCCGAGGGGCCGGGGTGAGGGTAATTGTTTGCACCGGCGCGACTCTGTTCCCCTCACCCTAACCCTCTCCCCAAAGGGGCGAGGGGACTGTCCGTACACTTTTATTGCGCCGCTGCGTACAGGCCGACAATCTGCTCCAGGCTGGCGGTACGCGGGTTGCTGCGCAGACAAATATCTTCCAGCGCGGCCTGCGCCCATGCACCGTAATGCGCAGATGTCGCACCAATATCGCCCAGTCGTTTACCAATCCCGACTTCCGCAATCAGCTCACTTACCGCGTTAATAGCGTCACGATCGTCGGATTTTTTAGTTCGCAGCGCCCGACCAATCTGACTAAAGCGTTCACGACAAACCATCCGGTTAAATTCCATCACCGTTGGCAACAACATGGCGTTCGCCAGACCGTGCGGAATATGCAGCGCCGCCCCCGGCTGATGCGCCATCGCGTGGCATAACCCAAGCCCCGCACTGGAAAACGCCATTCCCGCCATGCATGAAGCCAGCAACATGCTCTCGCGCGCGGCAAGGTCATGACCGTAGCCCACCGCTTTCGGCAGTGATTTACCAATCATCGCGATTGCGCCAATCGCCAGACTGTCGGTAAACGGTGTGGCGTTCAGCGCGCTGTACGCTTCAATAGCATGGGTTAACGCGTCGATACCGGTCATCGCCGTGACATGCGACGGCACGCCTTCGGTCAGCGCAGCGTCGAGAATCGCCACATCCGGCATCAGCGAGGCGTGGGCTAACACCTGCTTGCGCCCGCTCACCGCGTCGATAATCACCGTTACGTTGGTGGTTTCAGAACCGGTTCCGGCGGTCGTTGGAATGGCAATCAACGGCAGGCGCGGTTGCAGAACGCTGGTTTCTGACATTTCTGCCAGCGTGCTATCCGGGTTTGTCACCAGCAACGCCACGGCTTTCGCCGCATCCAGCACCGAGCCGCCGCCAAACGCGATCACCCCGTCACAACCTGATTCACGCAACTGCGCCACGGCTGCACACACGTCGGTGATGCACGGTTCGCCCACCGGACATGGCCAGAGCGTCATGGCGATACCTTTAACGGCCAGGCTACGCGTCAGCCCGGCGGTCATCCCCGCCTGATGCAAAAAGCTGTCTGCCATCACGAACAGATGTTTCAGCCCACGCGTTTGCGCTTGCTGCCCGCAACTGCTCATCGCGCCCGGACCGCAAAGCGTCACCGGTGGAACGCTAAATGTTTTTACCCGTTGCAGATTCAGGGTATCGAACGCCTGAAAGAGCGCGGTCTGCAATTCATTTTGCATAGATCCCCTCCGCTTTCTCTCGCCCGCTACTGGCGATCGCCAGCGGGGTCATAAACAAACTGTGCTGCGGTAAATGCACCTGTAACGCCGGGAATTGTTTGCAAAACAGTTCCGCAACGCCCGGTTGCATACAGGAGCCGCCCGCCAGCCATAAATCAGTAATGCCCTGCCCTTCAATATGCCGGGCGACAATGTCCGCCATTTTTTCGTACACCGGTTTCACCGCGGGCCAAATCTCTTCACCGTGACCGCGCTTGTACTGCTCCGCCTCTTCCAGCGAAATACGGCGATTTCCGGCGAGAGTCAGAGAGATATGATGTCCGCCGGTGGCTTCATCTGCCGAGTAAGTCACCTTGCCCTTTTTCACGATGGCAATGCCGGTGGTGCCGCCGCCGATATCCACTACACCGGCGTTGTCCAGTTGCAGCAGATCCGCGACTGCGGTTGGCTCATCCAGCACATGGCTCACTTCCAGCCCGGCAGACTCCAGCACGTTGATGGAAATACGCGGGTCCGTACCTGGAGGAAAAGAGGTCGCCGCATGGCTAAAACGGCGACCGAATTGCTGCTCGAGGGTGTCGAGATGGCGACGAACAATGGTGACCGCACCGAAGAAATCCCAGACGATGCCGTCGCGGACCACATCAGCCCAGTCGAGGCATACCGCCACCGGCTGACCGTCGCGGTCAACAACCATCGACACCACATCGCAGGTGCCCAGATCCACCCCCAGCCACAGCGGAGATTCCGTCGCGGCAGGCGTCTGGTTACACAGCGTTGCTGCTATGTGCAGACGTGGGGTGAGCCATTGTTCGTCGTGCGCCATCTGTTACTCCTTAAACAATGCGAAACGCATCGACTAATACACAGCGACGCAGACGGACAAACGTCCGCGCGCTGGTTACCCCTTCACCGGTTGGCGTGGTGATGGTCATGGTGGTCCAGCCTTCCCCGCCCAGCCCCAGCCCGGCAATACACGGTCCGTTCTTAACGAAAATGCTGGTATCAATGGCATTCGCCATCTGGTTCATGTTTTCGATGTTGCGCGAGTGCATTGCCGCCGTGTGATGGCAACCGCCTTCCAGTTTCACCGCCAGCGCAATGGCATCCGCCACGTTGGCGACGCGCACGACGGGCAGCACCGGCATCATCAGTTCAGTCACAGCAAACGGATGTTCTGCGGTGGTTTCTACAAACAGCAGTCGCGTTTGTTCCGGAACTTTAAGGCCGATTGCCGCCGCGATTTTCGCCGCATCGCGACCAACCCAGTCACGGCTGACGGTGCCTTTTCCGCGCTCGTCGATATTTTTCAGCAACACCGGTTGCAGCTGCTGCGCCTGCTCTGCGGTCAGTTTCACCGCGTGCTGGCCTTCCATCAGACGCATCAGTTCATCGGCTACGCTATCCACAACAATCAGTACCTTTTCGTCGGCACAAATGATGTTGTTATCGAAAGACGCGCCTTTGACGATGGACTGAGCAGCACGGGCGAGGTCAGCGGTTTCATCCACCACTACCGGCGGGTTGCCAGCGCCTGCGGCAATCAGACGTTTATTGGTGTGTTTACGCGCCGCTTCTACTACCGCTTCGCCGCCGGTCACCACCAGCAGGCCGATGCCCGGAAACTTGAACAAACGTTGAGCGGTTTCGATATCCGGATTTGCCACAGTAACCAGTAAGTTTTCCGGCCCGCCTGCGGCAACAATCGCCTGGTTGAGCAGCGTAATCGCCCGCTGGGAGACTTTTTTCGCCGCCGGATGCGGGGCAAAAATGACGCTGTTGCCCGCGGCAATCAGGCTTATGGCGTTATTAATTACGGTTGCCGCCGGGTTGGTGGACGGAGTTACCGAAGCCACCACGCCCCAGGGCGCGTTTTCAATTAAAGTCAGGCCGTTGTCGCCAGTCAGCACCTGCGGAGAGAGGCACTCAACGCCCGGTGTGCCGCGCGCCTGAGCAACGTTTTTGGCAAATTTATCTTCGACGCGGCCCATGCCGGTTTCACTGACGGCAAGCTCCGCTAAATCTCTGGCGTGTTTTTCGCCTGCTTCACGAATGGCAGCAATGGCTAACTGGCGCATTGCCACGCTCTTTAACCCTTGCTGGGCAATTTTGGCTGCCGCAACGGCGTCATCCAGGGACGCGAAAACGCCCATCTCATGAACGGCGGCGGGCGGCGTATCACTGCTTTGCATTTTCAGCAGTACCGCTTTCACCACCTGTTCAATATCCTGTTGATTCATGATGTTCTGCCTTATTTGTGGAAAATTACCTGACCGCCAGACACCACCTCATCGACAATGCCAATCACGCACAGATCGACCGGTGACGTTTCGCTTTTATGCGCCTGGCGGGCGGAACTGCCACTCACCAGCAACACCCACTCCCCGGTTCCCGCGCCAATATTGTCGATGGCGACGGCGCATTGCCCGTCAGGATTACCTTGTGGATCAATCATTTCCACCATCAGCAATTTGTCATGCGCCAGTCCGTGATGGCGTACGGTACAAACAATTTGTCCAGTGACGACTGCCAGTTTCATACCCGCCTCCGTGGCGTATTTCAGGTAAAAGCTCCCCCTACCCTCCGCGGAAGGTAAACTGAAAAAGGAGAGAGCGTGACGCCCGAATCGACGTCACACAGGGTGATTACAGGTTGCTGCTATCGCCTTTCAGGCCGATCGGGAAGACTTCTTCCAGGTCGCCGTGCGGACGCGGGATAACGTGTACAGATACCAGCTCGCCGATACGCTGTGCCGCGGCGGCACCTGCGTCGGTCGCGGCTTTACAGGCTGCAACATCACCACGAACCATGGCAGTACACAGGCCGCCGCCAATCTGCTTAACACCAACCAGCTTGACGCGCGCAGCTTTCACCATCGCGTCAGAAGCCTCAATCAGTGCAACCAGGCCCCGGGTTTCGATCATTCCTAATGCTTCCATTGTGCTTTCCTCTTTATCAGGGTCCAGAACGGGACCGTTCATTCAACCAGTGTTTGTAAACTGCTTTCGCGGTTCACTTCTGTCTGACGCGGCACAGCTGCCACCAGCGCCAGCTCGATAATTTCCTGCACGCTACAACCACGAGAGAGATCGTGCATCGGCGCGGCAAGCCCTTGTATCAATGGCCCGACGGCACGATATCCGCCGAGTCGTTGTGCGATTTTGTAGCCAATATTTCCGGCTTCCAGCGACGGAAAAACCATCACATTGGCCTTGCCTTGTAGCGGGCTGGCAGGCGCTTTTTGCGCCGCCACTTCCGGCACGAAGGCGGCGTCAAACTGCAACTCGCCATCCACCACCAGCTTCGGTGCGCGCTCACGGACGATTTCTGTCGCCTGCTGGACGTTGGCAACGCAGGGGTGACGGGCACTACCGTTGCTGGAAAACGACAGCATCGCCACGCGCGGTTCTTCTCCGGTGATGGCGCGCCAGGTTTCGGCGCTGGCAAGCGCGATATCCGCCAGTTGCGCCGCCGTCGGCTGTGGCACTACGCTGCAATCGGCAAAGCCCAATGCGGGGCCACTGTACTGTGGCAGCATCAGGAAAATGGAGGAGAGCGTTTTACAGCCTGGCTGTAAGCCAATAATGCGTAATCCGGCACGCAGCACATTCGCCGTGGAAGAGAGATTGCCCGCGATACAGACATCCGCTGTCCCGGCGCTGACCATTGCGGCAGCGAACATCAGCGGATCGGTGAGTTTTTCCAACGCATCCGGCGGCGTTTTTTCGCCCGCACGGGCCAGCCAGCGGAGAGCAAATTCTTCCCGCATTGCGAGGTTGCCATGCGGATCTATCACCTGTAGCCCGTCCATCGCCACGCCGTGACTGAGCGCAAACTGACGAAGTTCAAACGGATTGGCGACCAGAATGGGCGTTGCCAGACCTTGTTGATGTAAATATTGCGCGGCTTTCAGCACACGTTGATCTAACGCATCCGGAAAAACCACTCTGGCGGGCGCTCGCAACGCCAGTTCACGACAACGTTCAATAATCATTGCGTTTCCCCCAGTCGTTGTTGGATCTGCTTCACCGTTAGCGGCTGCTTCGTTACGCTCAGGATCATCATCACGTAGACCGTGCTCGAAAGGCGGTTCAGCGCCTGCAAGATGTCCGGGCGTAATACTTCAAAACTGCGGGTTATAAACACCTGCGCCGCTACGGTTTCGGTTTCCCGCACTTTGGTGCGTAGCAGATTGAGCAACGCCGCATCGCGCCCGTGGCTGGCTTCCGGCACCAGATGATCGTGACCAAGATAGCGCAGCGGCTGATGAGAAAGCCGATGCAGATCTTCGTCAGAAAGCCCGACAATCGCTTGGCAGGCCAGCGGTTCCCCCAGCGCATCGGCGCGCATAATGTTGCCAAGACGCGAGCGGATGTCCGCCAGCCACGGCTGCCACGGTTCCGCCAGTTCAATTTGCAGCCACACTGCCAGCGCAATGGTGCTGTCGAGAACCGCGCGAAAACCCAGACGCGGATCGCTTTTGGCGACCATTTTTTCCGCCGACAGGTGAGTCAGCGTGTCCGGCTTTTTCGCCACCGGCTGGCGGCACAGTTCGCAGCACGCCTGCCGATGTTCATCACTACTGGTCAGCCCGTGAACGGGCTGCGGCTGCTGCTGTTCATCGTCAACAAACAGGCGGCCCTGCTCGTCAATAAACTTGATGCGCAGATGGCGGCTTTCCAGCAACTCCCGGGCAGAGGGCGTCAGGCGACTGTCCGCAGGGAGATGGATCTCTGCGCCTTCGCTAAGCGTATGATTCGCTCTTAGCCATGCTTCGGTGATGAAATCTTTCATAGGGATTGCCAGTTAGCCGGCCAGGCGACATACAGGAATTTCACGCTGGATGTCGTACCAAATTCGATGCTGGAGCCTTTCGGGATAAACATTACGTCGCCTGCTTTGGCGATCATGGTTTCGCCTTCGTGGCGAACATGCAGCTCCCCTTCCAGCACCATGTCGATTTCGTCGTAGTTCAGGGTCCACGGGAAGAATGCGTTCTCCCACTGCATAAAACCGGCGGCCATGCTGCTGCCGTCGTCTCCGGTCACAAGATCAGTCAAGCCCACGCAATGCGGCTCTGCGCCGTCGAAACGACCAAACTTGACGCTGCTGCCATCAATAACTTTGATGCCGCCTTTGCCGGTCACCGATTTGAAACTCGGCTGCATTGCACCCTGCTCCAGTGACTGTTTTTCCTTCATCACTTTTTCCATCAGCTGCGCGACCAGGCTTTCGGTAAACTGGCCTTCCGGTAGCTGGGCGATGATGGTTTCGCGGATACGCTGGCTTTCGGTTTTATCGGCTGGCACGCAGGCGGGAACGGACGCCGTTACCGGGGTCGATTCATCACATTCAGTGATGGTAAAACCCAGTAGATCTGCCACTTCACGGGCTTCCGGGGTAATAATGCTGGCGCGCAGAACCACGGACATTGCCTGTTCGCCGCGCGCGTGTGCTTCACGAATATCATTCGCTGTGATGAGTTTTTTCACCTGCTTCCTCCTGTTTGGTGAGAGATGCCAGATAATCCACCAGTTGCTGCACGCTTTGCGGGTCGTGGCTGTTTAGCTCGAAAATCGGCTCTTCGAAGCCCGTCTCAAGCAATAACTTTCGCGTTGCGGCGACGTCAGCATCTGGCATGTCCGTTTTACTGATGACGGCGATTTGCCGTTTGCTGACGCCAATATCCAGCAACCCGGCAGGCAACCGACTTTCCGGGTCATTCGCGCCGTGGACATAGATCAGCATGTCCACATCCTGTAGCGTGGTAATTAAGGCGTGATACCAGCGGGGATGGCTAAAATATTCACCCGGCGTATCAATATCACCCTTATCATTAAATTCTACGGCCTGCGTTTTTCTGGCGAGGGTATAATCTCCCTGCAACGCATTAAATAACGTTGTTTTTCCTGCCCCGACGGTACCCACAAACGCAATTCGTTTCATGAATGCCTCGTATTAACTTTTGGTCATTTCACAAAGCGTATAATTTAATAAACGCCCTAAACCGCTGACGGTTTGTGATAACGCTTCTTCTACTGCACCCACCGAGCCATAAATCACCAACGCGCCGCTAAAACGGTCGAGAAAACCGATATGCACATCGGCGGCTTTTAGTGCTAAATCACCGGCGATCATCGCCGTTTCGCCGGGAGTTAGCGTCATAATGCCGATTGCGCCCGCATCAGGAACGCCGATTTTCTTCGCCAGTTCCTCGCCGGGATGCGCGATGAGATGCGCCAGTGTGACCTGTTTACCGGGCACAAATTCCTGAATGATGCGTTCTTTATCCATGAGTCGCCGCCTGTGAAAAACTTTCGTGTATCGTGACAATTTTTCGTCAGAGTAAATAACAAAATTCGGCAAGCGCGTTTAAAAGGTGAGGTAGATCACTAAGAATGGAGAGATATTTACTGTTATGAATAAACTTTCATATGCGACGCATGAATATAAATAAAATAATATCGAGATATTTCATATACTGCTTTTTTTATTATTCGTAAACTCAGTAATAAGCTTTACTAATATATTTCAGGAAAACCGCTTACCCTGAATATTCAGGGTAAGCGTGAGAGTTAAGAATGAATTACAGCGGTTGGGTTTGCGCTTCAACCACAGCCAGCGCCACCATGTTGACGATACGACGTACCGATGCGATCGGCGTTAACACGTGAACCGGTTTCGCCACCCCCATCAGCACCGGGCCGACAGTCACACCTTCCGAGCTGGAAACGCGCAATAAGTTGTAACTAATGCGGGCAGCTTCCATGTTCGGCATCACCAGAATATTAGCGGAACCTTTCAAAGGGCTGTCCGGCATACGGTCGCTGCGAATCGCTTCCACCAGCGCTGCATCGCCGTGCATTTCACCATCAATCATCAGTTCTGGTGCACGTTCCCTGACCAGTTCCAGCGCCTGACGCATTTTGCTCGAAGACGGGCAGTCAGAAGAACCAAAGTTGGAGTGCGACAATAGAGCAACGCGCGGTTCAATACCGAAACGACGGACAGTTTCTGCCGCCATCAAGGTGATCTCCGCCAGCTCTTCTGCGTCTGGTTCGTCATTAACGTATGTATCGGCAATAAAGGTGTTACCACTCGGCAGCAGCAGCGCGTTCATGGCACCTGCGGTGTGAACGCCATCGCGATAACCAAAGACATTTTTCACCACGCTAAAATGTTCATGATAATCGCCCACCGTACCGCAGATCATTGCATCGGCTTCGCCACGCTGAACCATGATCGCGCCAATCACTGTCGGATTACTGATCAGCGCACGCTGCGCCTGCTCCTGAGTGACACCGCGACGCTTCATGATCTGGAAGTATTCAGTCCAGTACTCTTTAAAGCGCGGATCGGATTCGTTATTGACGATCTCAAAATCAACACCCGCTTTGATCTGCAAGCCCAGTTTCTGAATGCGCATTTCGATCACGTTCGGACGACCGATAAGGATCGGTTTCGCCAGCCCCAGCGTTACCAGTTCCTGAGTGGCATGCAGAACGCGCGCCTCTTCACCTTCCGGCAGAACGACGCGCTTCGGCGCTTTGCGAGCCTGGGAAAAAATCGGCTTCATAAACAGGTTGGTTTTGTAAACGAACTCAGTCAGCTTGTCGATGTAGACGTCGAAATCAGCAATCGGACGCGTCGCAACGCCCGACTCCATCGCTGCTTTCGCGACCGCAGGAGCGATCTTAACGATCAAGCGCGGATCAAACGGTTTTGGAATGATGTATTCCGGACCAAAGCTCAGATCCTGATCGCCATAAGCTGAAGCCACCACTTCACTCTGTTCCGCATGGGCCAGTTCTGCAATCGCGCGTACCGCCGCCAGTTTCATCTCTTCGTTGATGGCGGTTGCGCCAACGTCCAGCGCGCCACGGAAGATGAACGGGAAGCAAAGAACGTTGTTCACCTGGTTCGGGTAGTCGGAACGGCCGGTACAGATGATGGCATCCGGACGCACTTCTTTCGCCAGCGGCGGCAGAATTTCCGGTTCCGGGTTCGCCAGCGCCAGGATCATTGGCGCACGGGCCATTTTCTTCACCATTTCCTGGGTCAGCACTTTCGGGCCGGAACATCCCAGGAAAATATCCGCGCCTTCAATCACATCATCGAGGGTACGTTTGCCGTCATCCACCACCGCATATGCGGCTTTGGTTTCCGCCATGTTTGGTTCACGGCCCTGATAGATAACGCCTTTTGAGTCGCAAACCACGATGTTATGTTTTTGCAGACCCAGCGCTACCAGCAGGTTCATACAGGCGATTGCTGCGGCACCCGCGCCGGAAACCACCATCCGCACGTCAGAGATGTTTTTCTCCACCACGCGCAAACCGTTGAGGATGGCGGCAGTGCTGATGATTGCCGTGCCGTGCTGATCGTCGTGGAATACCGGAATATTCATCCGCTCGCGCAGTTTCTGTTCAATATAGAAACATTCTGGCGCTTTAATGTCTTCGAGGTTGATGCCGCCGAAGGTCGGTTCAAGCGCGGCGACGACTTCAATAAATTTGTCCGGGTCGAGTTCATCAACTTCAATGTCAAATACATCAATCCCGGCGAATTTCTTAAACAGAACGCCCTTGCCTTCCATCACCGGTTTGCCTGCCAGCGCGCCAATGTTGCCTAACCCCAGCACCGCCGTACCGTTAGAGATCACCGCTACCAGGTTACCGCGCGCGGTATATTTGTAGGCTTTTAACGGGTCTTTTTCGATTTCAAGACAAGGTGCGGCAACGCCTGGTGAGTAGGCCAGCGCCAGATCGCGCTGCGTTGCCAGAGGCTTGGTTGGAGAAACCTGGATTTTCCCTGGAACTGGAAATTCATGGAAATCAAGTGCACTTTGTTTTAACTGGTCATCCATTTGGTTGTTCCTTTCACGTAACGTTCACAAATAAAGTGTGTGGGCAACAGCCCCTGCCCACAACGTGGCGCACATTATTACCCTGCCGGAGTCTACAGACTTTGAGCAAGTCCAAACTATCACCATTAATATAATGTTTTGGTAATAATCCTATAACACTGATGTTACCTGCTTAATCCAGCAATACCATGCCTGTCTGCTATGCTTTTTTGATGCGTTTAGCGAAATTTCTCAGAAGTGTGAATTAACGCACTCATCTAACACTTTACTTTTCAAGGAGTATTTCCTATGAACGAGTTAGACGGCATCAAACAGTTCACCACTGTCGTGGCAGACAGCGGCGATATTGAGTCCATTCGCCATTATCATCCCCAGGATGCCACCACCAATCCTTCGCTGTTACTCAAGGCTGCCGGATTATCACAATATGAGCATTTAATAGACGATGCTATCGCCTGGGGTAGAAAAAATGGCAAAACCCAGGAACAACAGGTGGTCGCAGCGTGTGACAAACTGGCGGTCAATTTCGGTGCTGAAATTCTCAAAATCGTACCCGGTCGCGTGTCAACAGAAGTTGATGCACGCCTCTCTTTTGATAAAGAAAAGAGTATTGAGAAGGCGCGCCATCTGGTGGACTTGTATCAGCAACAAGGCGTTGAGAAATCACGCATTCTGATCAAACTGGCTTCGACCTGGGAAGGAATTCGCGCGGCAGAAGAGCTGGAAAAAGAAGGTATTAACTGCAACCTGACGCTGCTGTTTTCTTTTGCACAGGCGCGGGCCTGTGCAGAAGCAGGCGTTTTTCTGATTTCGCCGTTTGTCGGGCGTATTTATGACTGGTATCAGGCACGCAAGCCGATGGACCCGTATGTGGTGGAAGAAGATCCAGGCGTTAAATCAGTACGCAATATCTACGACTACTATAAGCAACACCACTATGAAACCATTGTGATGGGCGCGAGCTTCCGTCGCACCGAACAAATCCTCGCCTTAACCGGCTGCGATCGACTGACTATCGCACCGAATTTGCTGAAGGAGCTGCAGGAAAAAGTTTCGCCAGTGGTACGTAAATTAATCCCACCTTCTCAGACGTTCCCACGCCCCGCTCCCATGAGCGAAGCGGAGTTCCGTTGGGAGCACAATCAGGATGCGATGGCGGTAGAAAAACTGTCTGAAGGCATTCGTCTGTTCGCCGTTGATCAACGCAAACTGGAAGATCTTCTTGCCGCCAAACTATAAACCAGCCACGGAGTGTTATATGTCCCGAAAAGACCTTGCCAATGCGATTCGCGCACTCAGTATGGATGCGGTACAAAAAGCCAATTCTGGTCATCCCGGCGCGCCGATGGGCATGGCTGATATTGCCGAAGTGCTGTGGAACGATTTTCTTAAACATAACCCCACCGACCCAACCTGGTATGATCGCGACCGCTTTATTCTTTCCAACGGCCACGCGTCGATGCTGCTCTACAGTTTGCTACATCTGACCGGTTACGACCTGCCGCTGGAAGAGCTGAAGAACTTCCGTCAGTTGCATTCAAAAACCCCAGGTCACCCGGAGATTGGCTATACGCCAGGTGTTGAAACCACCACCGGTCCACTTGGACAAGGTTTGGCGAACGCCGTCGGACTGGCGATAGCAGCGCGTACACTGGCGGCGCAGTTTAACCAGCCGGATCATGAAATTGTCGATCACTTCACCTATGTGTTTATGGGCGACGGTTGCCTGATGGAAGGTATTTCCCACGAAGTCTGTTCGCTGGCGGGCACGCTGGGACTGGGCAAGCTGATTGGTTTTTACGATCACAACGGTATTTCCATCGACGGTGAAATAATTTTCTGTTCATTTAACATCTAATTTCCCTCTGCTTTCTTAAAGCAAATCTA
>OGYU01001153.1_pt1 | contig 19256 bp, 18 predicted proteins | sample 1576581 | NCBI WGS metagenome assembly OGYU01 (sample SAMEA3541547, study PRJEB24748) | human gut metagenome | biome: human gut; feature: human-associated habitat; material: faeces | place: China | collected 2012 | reverse complement strand
CTGATGGTAGAAAATCCGCTTCCATGAATAAATGTACGCCTGTGTCCAGGGTTTACAACACCGGCTGGAAAAGGTACTGGCCGGATAAGAAATAAAAGGATCATGCGCATTCCTCCCCGGCCATTTAGAAATGGCCGGGGTACCCTGCGCTGACTTAATGAAAAAAGGTATCCTTTCTCTGGATGCATGCAGAAACAACAACTGGGATGATGGTAAACGCGGAGAGAACTCCACTTCAGTTGTTTACTTATTTCAGCCTCTGACAATTTTATACTGCCCGTGAAGAACCTGACCACTATTGGTATATACAATTTCGTTTTCTGCTGTTCCATCTGCAAATGTCAATCCATTTCCATGAAACGTTACTCTATATCCGGTAATCGCTCCCTCAGGCCTTTCCGTACTGATCGTTATATCTGGAACAGGTCTTTCATCATTCGTTCTACCATCTTTCCATTTTTTTATAACTGTGACGGTGCCCTCTTTTTTCGCATCCTGAAACACATAAACGCCTGCACTGTCAGCGGACTGCGCTTCGGCTGCGCTAACAGACTGAACAGCAATTCATATCGGTAACCGTGTATGGCTTGGCGCTGGTGTAATGGTTATGCCTGGTGTTACAATCGGTGATAACTGTGTAATCGGTGCAGGTAGTATCGTAACTAAAGATATTCCAGCTAATAGCTTAGCTTATGGTTCTCCATGCAAAGTAATACGTGAAATCGGCGAATATGATAAAAAATATTTCCGCAAAGATGTTTTAGTAAATGATTTTAAATAAAATGACAAAAGCCTTAGGTTTTCCTAAGGCTTTTTTTATAAATTAAATTTAGCCAAGATATTTCCTGCAAAAATCATTCCATGCATACTAGAAATATCTGACTCTATCTCATCTTTAGCTACTACAGACAATCTACTTTTAAGTGCTAAATAAATAGAATAATGATACATATAAACATTTTCATTTGTATTTCGTTCAATAATCAACTGTTTATAATGATATCTATATCGTTGTAAATCAGGTTTTATACGTTTATACATCTCTGAAATATAATCATTATGTGCAGCCTTAACAATTAAATCATGAAAGCGCTCATCATTTTTACAAAACAATTCATCATCAATTGGTTCGTCATTGCCCTTGCGAAAGTTCAACAAAATTTCCTTTAAACCCATAAGTTCTGCTTTCGTTATGCGTTTAGCTGCCAAATAAGCAGCTTGTCCTTCCAAAAATTTACGAGCTTCATATAGATAAAAACATTCTTGTGGACTTATCTTTCGCACCGTCAAAAACCTTTTACTGCGTCGCTCAAGCCAACCATCTTTTAAAGCTCTATTAAGAGCTATATTTACAGGTGTTCTACTCACATCTAATTGCTGTGCAATCTTTGACTCAACAATCTTATCACCTGGCAATAATAAGCCCTGCATAATATCATTTTTTAAATGTTTATAAATAACGTCAGCTAATACGATAAAAGGATTTTCTTTTTTACATGCTTCAATATCTAATTTATCCATATATTTTCACCACCACAAGCATAATTTCCTTAATTATACTATATAAAGCTCATATAAGCTTAAGAAAATGCCCTTTTCGTCTGAACTTTTAAAGCAGGGAATGTAAATACAAAAATTATATATATGCAACTACATACAATATAAAATACCATGGATAAATCCCAACCATAATACGAAAGTATAATACTCCAAATAAAATTCAATACAGTATAAATAGTATAGCCCAATGCCCAAAACACACCAAACATAATAGTTAGTTTACGTGGGTTCATATTTGGCAATTCATGAGGAAAATTCAGATACACAGAATACTGAGAAAACATCACAAATCCGCCAATTGCAAATAAAAAGTATGCTAATCCTGGATTTATATATGCCATATACAAACCTAAAGCTATAGCAATAATCATCATAATACCATGAACTAATAAAAATGGCTTACGTTCAAAAGGTACTTTACCAATTAAAATACTAAATAAAGTCCCAACTATACCACCCATAGTAATTGCCAATATCATAAATTCAGCATTAAAACCATTATTGACCTGTGCAACTAATTTTACTGGTATAGATACTAAAGACATTACATATAAAAATAAAAAACCACCAAAACCCATGGAAAAACAATATACAAATTTATCTGTCAATGCATCTTTATATTTATATTCCTCTTGATGATGTGTATTTTCATCATTAGGTGAAAAATCCTTTGCCAACATAGTCCATAAAACTAAAAGCAAAATACTAAATAAGCTAAATACATACATTGTATGTTGCCAATCACTGATAACCACATCTTTATATAAAAAGAAAATAATAGCCACTAAACCTGCACCAATATTATATGAAGCTGTAACTAGCGCACTTGCTATAATTTTTTCATCATTAGCTATAAATCTAGCTACTACAGTATTCATATATACCATTATCATAGAACCGCCTAATGCCATAATCATACGCGCAATAGTATATAGCCAATAATTTGTAGCAAATACAGCAACAAAAGAAAAACAAAGTAATACTAATGCTACAATACTTGCCTTTCGCGGATTTAATTTCAATAAAATATACGCTGCGACTAAGTTCGCAAAAATTCGAGCAATCGTTATTGTATAATTTATAACTTCTGAAACCATCGGTGATACTTGTTCACCATTAAAATAATGATATACAATCTTTTCGGATAAATTTGAACCAGCCACCCAATTTGAAGCAAACACTATATACGATAATAACAAGATAATAACCATCATTATTCCCTGTGATTTTTTTACATTGGTCAAAGTATTCATAATACTATTCCTTTCTTATCATAACAATTAAAACACGACCTTATCTTTAAATTTTAAACCTATAAAAATAGCGAGATTTTCTACTTAAATAAAAACCTCGCTATTAAAATAAATATTTATAAATTATCTAATTGTATTTAAGCTACAGCTTCTGTCTTTTTCTCAATAGCTTTCATAGCAAATTTTACACTTTTAGCAGAAGCTATCATTTTACCTACTTCTTCATCAGTCAATTTTGGTGTAAATTTCTTGATAATTCCTGTGTTATTAAGCATACAAGGCAAGCTCAAAGCCACATCATGAATGCCATATTCACCAGTTAAAATAGATGACATTGGTAAAATTGTATATTCATTATATTTTATAGCTTTAATAAAACGACAAGCTACCATAGCAATACCTGTATTTGTACAACCTTTTAAATTAATTACATCATATACGACTTGCATGATTTTTTGTTCAATCATACCTTTATTTAATTTATAATCACGATTAAAAAATTCATCCATATTGCCTAAGCCTAAACTTGCAATGTCCACTGTGCTCCATGCCACAAAACCAGAATTGCCATGTTCACCTAATACATAGCCATGTACAAGTTTTGGGTCTAAATGATAATAATCAGCCAAAATTCTACGTAAACGGAAAGTTTCTAATAAAGTGCCTGTACCAATTATCTTTTCTCTTGGATAATCAAAATTAGCAGATACATAATAAGTAGCTACATCTAAAGGATTAGTTACTACTAAAATAATTGCATCTTTTGTATAACGAACGATTTGCGACATTACACTATCCATGATTTTACAATTTGTCTTAGTTAAAATTAATCTATCAGGTGTTTCTCCTGGTTTTATACTTGGACCAGCTGTGATGATAATCATACTAGCATCTTTGCAATCTTCATAATCGCCTTCATGAATATAGATATTATGACTGCTAATGCAAGCTGTAGCATGACTTGTATCCAAAGACTCACCCATGCATTTTTTCTCGTTAATATCAATTAATACAACTTCTGATGCTAAACCGAAATCTACAATTTTATTCAATACTGCTGTACCAACATTACTAGCACCAATAATAACGATTTTACCTTCATTAAACATAATTCCCGCACCTCTTTTATAATTTATAAATATTCTTATTTTTCTAACGTTTTATCTTTGACTATATTTTATCGCTATTATTTTTCCGTTTCAAAATCCATTCTATTTTTTAGAGATTTTTACAATAATGCTAGTTTTCATATACTTTATTGTATTTTATATCTATAATTTGTTTTTTATAAATGCCATAATTCGCAAAATCGCCTCTAAAATACACAAAAATAACATAAATTAAAATTATTTTTTTATAAAAATCTTCAATATTTGCTCAATCTTGTTTTTAATAAATTTTTATGATATACTTTTCACTGTAAAATTGTAATATAACTAAGCGATGATAAAGAGAGTAAATTAAGATTTCTTTTACAGAAAATATTGTCTAGGCTGAGAACAATAAAAGAAAATTTAATTGAAGTTCACTTTGGAGCTTCTATGGTGAAAATAAGTAGTCATAGCGTCTGGCAGCGTTAATGCTTTTAAGTATCAATTAGGGTGGTACCGCGAAACAAGCTTTCGCCCCTTCATGGGGTGAGGGCTTTTATTTTTTGTTAAAATTTTGTAGGAGTGAAATCATGGAACAAGAACTCAAAAGTTTACAACAAGAAGCGATTAATGATATTAATAGTGCTTCTAATCTCAATGCACTAAATGATGTGCGTGTAAAATATCTTGGTAAAAAAGGCTCTTTGACTAGCATTTTACGTGGCATGGGTAAATTAAGCCCTGAACAACGTCCTGTAGTTGGTCAAATGGTAAATACAACTCGTAAAGAATTAGAAACTGCAATCGCAGCTAAACAAGAAGAATTAAAAGCAGCTGAACTTGCAAATCGTTTAGCTACAGAAAAAATTGATGTTACGCTTCCTGGTCGTCGTCAAAGCTTAGGACATCTTCATCCTTTAACTGTTACCTTAAACAATATAAAAAATATCTTCACTAGCATGGGCTATTCTATCGCTGAAGGTCCTCAAATTGAATCTGATTATTTCAACTTTGAAGCTTTAAATCTTCCAAAAGATCACCCAGCTCGTGATATGCAAGACTCTTTCTATATCACAGAAGATATCTTACTTAGAAGTCAGACTTCTCCTGTACAGGCTCGCACAATGCAAGCTCATGAACCAAATAGCCCAATTCGCATCATTGCTCCAGGTCATGTATATCGCCGTGATGATTATGATGCTACACATTCCCCAATGTTTACTCAAGTTGAAGGTCTTTGCATTGATAAAAACATCAGCTTTGCTGACCTCAAAGGCACACTTGTTACTTTCTTACAACAAATCTTCGGTGAAGATGTAAAAGTTCGCTTCCGTCCAAGCTTCTTCCCATTCACTGAACCAAGTGCTGAAGTAGATATCTCTTGCGTTATGTGTAAAGGTAAAGGTTGCCGTGTATGTAAAGGCACTGGCTGGCTTGAAATCTTAGGTGCAGGTATGGTTCATCCTCATGTACTTGAAATGAGTGGTTATGACCCTAAACAAGTTAGCGGTTTTGCTTTCGGTATGGGTGTTGAACGTATTGCTATGCTCGCTTATGGCATTGATGATTTACGTTTATTCTATGATAATGATGTACGTTTCTTACGTCAGTTCTAATATTAAGGAGGATTATATTTAATGCAAGTTTCTATTAAATGGCTTAAAGATTATATAGATTTTACTGAAACTCCAGAACAGCTTGCTGATAAACTCACAATGGCTGGTATTCCTGTAGAAAATGTTGTAGACCCTGGCGAAGGTTTAGAAAAAGTTGTAACTGGTCGCATCGAAAAACTCGAACCACATCAAAATTCTGACCACTTACAAATCTGTACTATGAATGTGGGTCTTGCTGAAAATATCATCATTGTAACAGGTGCTCAAAACGTAGCAGAAGGACAAGTTGTTCCTGTAGCTATGGTAGGTGCTCATTTGCCAAACGGCATGAAAATCTCTAAAGGTAAACTTCGTGGCGTAGCTTCTAATGGTATGCTTTGCTCCGCTCAAGAATTAAAACTTGACCTTGAAAAATTACCTGAAGAACAAAAAACTGGTATCTTCATTTTACCTAGTGATACTCCTGTAGGTATTCCTGCTAAAGATGTATTAGGTTTAAATGATGTTGTATTGGAATTTGAACTTACAGCTAACCGTGCAGACTGCTTCAGTGTTTTCGGTCTTGTTCGTGAAATTGCTGCTATTACTGGCAACAAACCACATTTTCCTGAAATCAAAGTTAATGAAGATGATAATACTAAATTAAACGATATCTTCTCTGTAGAAATCGCAGACCCTGATTTATGCTCTCGTTTCTCTACACGTATGCTTAAAAATGTAAAAATCGGCCCATCTCCTGAATGGATGCAACAACGTCTTGAAGGTGCTGGCATTCGTTCCATCAATAATGTAGTTGACGTTACAAACTTCGTTATGATTGAACTTGGTCATCCTATGCATGCTTATGATTATGATAAAATCACAGGCAAAAAATTAATTGCTCGTCGTGCTATTGAAGGTGAAGAACTTCATACTCTTGATGATACTTCTCGCAAAGCAAAAGGTGAAATGCTCGTTATCGCTGATAGCGAAAAAGCTGCTGGTCTTGCTGGTATCATGGGTGGTTTCGAAACAGAAATCACAGACACTACTACTACTGTAGTATTAGAATCTGCTGATTTCTATGGTCCATGTATCCGCAGAACTGCTCGTGCTTGCGGTCTTTCTTCTGAAGCTTCTGGTCGTTTTGAACGTGGTGTTGATAGCGAAACTACTATTAAAGCCCTCGACAGAGCAGCTCAATTACTTCAAGAAATGGGTGCTTGCACTGTTTGCGAAGGAATTGTAGATGTATATCCAAATCCAAAACAAGCTAATTATGTTACTTTCACACCAGAACAAATCAACAATCACCTCGGCACTAATATCGCTAAAGATGTTATGCTTAATATCATTACAAGTGTTGGTTTTGATGTTACAAAAGATGAAAATGATGAAATCACTGTTAAAGTTCCATCTTGGAGAAATGATGTAACTTGCATGGCTGATATTTCCGAAGAAATTGCTCGTTTACATGGTTTTGATAAAATTAAATCCACTCTTCCAAATGGCGTTTCTATGCAGGGAACTCAATCTGCAAAACAAACATTTATTGATAAAGTAAAAGCTTCCTTATCTAGCCAAGGACTTTATGAAACAATTTCCTTTGCTTTAACTAACGAAGAAACATTCAATAAATTAAACATTCCACAAGATAGCCCACTTCGTAAAGCTGTACCTATCATGAACCCACTTTCTGACGAATATCCTCTCGTTCGTACAACATTGCTCAGCAGTATTTTTGATAATCTTGCTCGCAATCTTGCTCGTAAAAATGATGATGTAGCTTTATTTGAAGTAGGTTCTGTATTCTTCCCTAAAGCACTTCCTGTAACAGAACTTCCAGATGAAGTTGTAAAAATTGCAGGTGCTATCACTGGTCGTCGCAATGCTCAGGGCTGGAACCAAACAAATGATATGGTAGACTTCTACGATGCTAAAGGCATTATCGAAGAATTACTTGCAAATCTTCGTGTAACTCGTTATACAGTTGAAACTGGTACACACTACGCTATGCACCCAGGCAAAACTGCTCTCTTCAAAAAAGGTCGCGATGTAATCGCAACAGTTGGTGAAGTTCATCCTGCTGTACTTTCTGCTTATGGTATTACAAAACCTGTATATATCTTTGAACTTGACGCTACTATTGTTATGAAATACATGGCTAAAGATTTAAAATATAAAGCATTGCCAAAATATCCAGCAACTAGCCGTGACCTTGCAATGCTCGTAGATGTTGATGTAAATGCTGCTGATATCGAAAAAGCTATGACCAAAGCCGCAGGTCAAAATCTCACTCAAATCACTTTATTTGATGTTTACACTGGTAAACAAGTTGAAGAAGGCAAAAAAAGCTTAGCATTCTCCTTGACTTTCCAATCCAATGATAAAACATTAACTGATGCTGAAATTGATCCAGCAATCGAAAAAATCGTAGCTAAACTTCAAAAAGATTTCAATGCAAATCTTCGTGGCTAATAAAAATAAAAAGGCACTACAATTGTAGTGCCTTTTTTTATATTTCATCTGTTTTATCCAACCATTCTTGCAAATCATTTATAAATCTTGATAGATGAAAACCATCACATACTCCATGATGTACTTGAATAGCTAATGGCAATAATATTTTTTCACCTTGTTCAAAATACTTTCCTATAGTGAAAATAGGCAAATAATAATCATATCCTTTAGCTAAATTTAAATTAAAACCTGTAAAACTAACCCAAGGAACACAAGAAACATTAAACACATTTTTTTCTAATAATAATTTAGAGCTTTTTATCTCTTGCTGTTGGTAATTTTTCATATCCAATAAATAATTTTGATAAAACACTTCAAAATCATCATCATATTTTGTCCATACCTGATAAAACTGTTCTTGCGCTTCTTCAAAAACTGTAAAAATAGGATTTATTTTATCATAATATCCTAATTCTCCATCTTCATTTAAATCCATACGGAATTCTTTATATTTATTAACAAACTTACTCAAACCATATAAAATTACAGGAAAAAATTTTAGCTGTTTTATCTCTATTTTATTTTTTAAACCTGTGATATCTAAATTGATTGTCATACTATAAGTGCACGGAACATCTTTGCTATATAGCTCAAAAACTTTTTTCTTTGCCATTTTTCTTTATCTATTTTTATAAAATCCATTTCAATATCACAACTCTTTATTATTTATTCTAGTTGTTAAATTATTCATTTTTACTTTTATCTGTTCAACGATTTTCAAAAATTCCTCATCAGATTTTCCTGTAGGGTCTTGTAGTCCCCAATCTTCACGATATTTACATTTAATCATAGGGCAAGCTACATTACAACCCATAGTTATAACAATATCAATCTCTGGTAATTCCTGCAATAATTTAGGTCTTTGCACCTTTGTTATATCACCATAACCTAAAGATTTCATAATACGAACTGCATCAGGATTTATTTGATTTTTTAACTGTGTTCCTGCTGAAAAAGCTTCAAATACATCTTTTCCCATTTCTTTAGCTATAGCTTCTGCCATTTGAGATCTACAAGAATTATGCACACAAATAAATGCTACTTTTAACAAATTTTACACCTCTATCTTAAAATACTAAATTAAAAATATAACCTACAAAAATAATTCCTATACTTACAATACCAATGAATAAAAATAATAATTTTCTCTGTAATACTTGACTAAGCATAATAAGTGATGGAAGTGATAAAGCTGTTATCGCCATCATCAAAGCTAAAATTGTACCAGCTGGCACACCTACTAAATACAAAGCTTCAGCTATTGGCAAAGTTCCAAATATATCAGCATAAATAGGTACACCAATTACCGTAGCTAAAATAACGGCAAATGGATTGTTATTTCCTAAAATACTTAAAATAAATTCTTGTGGTATCCAATTATGAATTACTGCACCTATTAATACACCCAATAATACATAAGGAAAAACTTTTCTCACGATAATTTTAGTGTCATTTAAAGCATAATTTAATCTTTGTCTTTGATTAAAATATTCTGATTCAGCATAAAAATCTCTAATTGCTCCATCATATTTTTTCAAATATCTTTCAACCTTCATTATCGATAAGACTTTACCGCCAACAACAGCTAATATTACGCCTACAACTGTATAAAAAATAGCAAATTCAGGTCCAAAAAATGACATCAACATAAGCATAGACGCCACATCTACCATAGGAGAAGATATCAAAAAAGAAAAAGTCATGCCTACAGGTAATCCTGCTCTAGTAAAACCTATAAAAATAGGCACACTTGAACAAGAACAAAATGGCGTTACAGTTCCAAGTAGTGCAGCAATTATATTTCCAGTAAAACCATCAAAATGCGTTAAAATTCGTTTTGTCTTTTCTGGTGGAAAATACGACTGAATATATGATATCAAATAAATTAAAGTTACTAATAAAATAGTTATCTTTATCGTGTCATAAAAGAAAAAATGAGCACTTGACCACCAATTTGAATTTTGGTCTGCATGGAAATAATTTATTAATACATACCAAACTAAATCATTTAGCCATTGCATTCCTAGTATTTGTTCAACAAAAAAATCAAACATTATCTCACCTCATATCAAATATTTTTGATATGTTTATTATATCAATTTTTTTTGATATGACAAGTCTATTTATTCATGTTGAAAAAATTTTATCGCCTTTTGACTAAATACTTCTGTCAATAAAGAACTATTAATACTATAAAAATTCCATTTTCCCTGCGGTTTTACTTTTATTAAATTCGCTTCTAACAATAATTTTAAATGATAAGATAATTTACTTTGAGCTATAGCAAATTTTTCCATTAATTTACAAACACAAATTTCCTCATGTTTTGCAATTTCTTGTAAAATTTTCAATCTCATTTCATCAGATAACGCTTTAAAAATTTTTACATAATCAATCTCTTTCATATTATTTATCTCACTTTCTTATTTTATTAAGAAAAATCTTTTATACTTTGCTATAATAACTATATCATATTTAAGGAGGGATTTTCTTGAAATATCTCATTGTCGGCACTGGAGGAACTGGAGCTTGCATCGGTGGTTTTTTAGCTAAAAATAATCATGATGTAACCTTTATCGCTCGTGGAAAACATCTTGAAGCCATCAACGAAAATGGTCTTACCATCAATTCTGATAGAATTGGCAAATTTAATTTAAAACCCGTAAAAGCAATGACTACAGAGCAATATCTTCAAACAAATGAAATACCTGATGTAATTTTCATTTCTGTCAAAGGATATGCTCTTGATGATATCATTCCTTTTTTAGCCAAAGTAAGCAAGGAAAATACCATCATCATTCCTATACTAAATATCTATGGTACAGGTTATAGACTAGCACCTAAATTACCTCATACAAATGTAATTGAAGGATGTATCTATATTGTTGCCTATATTTCTGCACCTGGAGAAATATCTCAAAAAGGTAATATTTTCCGCATCGTCTTTGGCACACGTGGAAAAACTCCATTAAAAAATCAATTAGAACAAATTGCTCAAAACCTTAAAGATAGTAATATTTCCGTTGTCTTATCAGAAAATATCGCAGAAGATACCTTCCGCAAATTCGTTTTAATCTCCCCTTATGCTAGTTGTGGAGCTTATTTTGATATACCAGCAGGTATCATGCAAAAACAAGGAAAAGAACAAGATTTATTCATTGCCTTAACAAAAGATTGTATTAATCTAGCTAAAGCTTATAATATTAATCTTCCTGAAAATATCATTGATATAAACTTAAAAACATTAAATGCTATGACACCAGATACTACAGCTTCTATGCAAAAAGACTTACAAAAAGGCAGTCAATCAGAAATTGATGGACTCATTTTTGAAGTTGTTCGCATGGCAAAAGCCAAAAATATCGCTGTGCCAGCCTATGAATTAGTAGCTAAACATTTTGGTTTTATAGCCTAAAATATAACAAATTACAAAATATGAAAGTAAGGTTTTTTTATGATTGAAATTCTTGTATTATTTGTCGTCGGTATTGGCGTAGGTACATTTGGTACTTTAATAGGTATTGGTGGTGGTTTAATCATGATACCACTTTTTACTTTTGCACTCACACCTTCTATTTTTCATAGTGCTCCTGAAATCGTTGGTACTTCATTATTTGGTGTATTTTTAAATGCACTTTCAGGAACATATGCTTATGTAAAACAACATCGCGTTTATTTTAAAGCAGCCATTCCTTTTGCTATTGCTACACTTCCTGGAGCTATTTTAGGTAGCCTTGTCAGTGATTATTTCACAGGCCCTACTTTCAGTCTTAGTTATGGTATCTTTATTTTAATCATCTCTGCTATCATGTATTGGAATTCATCTAATAAAAAAGCTATCGCTACAAATTTTGATGAAACCTTATTTATAGCTCGCAAAAAACTCGGTATTATTTTAAGTATGTTTGTAGGTTTTATCTCTAGCATCTTTGGTATTGGTGGCGGTATCATTCATGTTCCTGTTATGATTTATGCCCTTGCTTTTCCACCACATATGGCAACTGCAACATCTCATTTTGTCTTAGCTGTTTCCTCTTTTATGGGTGTTACATCTCATATATTTTTAAATCATATCGTTTGGATACCTGCTCTTGCTGTTGGTTTTGGTGCTGTAATCGGCGCTCAAATCGGTGCTAGATTATCTAAGAAAACTAAACCTCGCAGTATCATTTTACTTCTTTGCATTTCTTTATTCTTATTAGGTATTCGCATGATTGTTGAAAGCAATCTCTTATTTTAAGCAAAAAGCTTCTGTTCTCGACTCTAAAAAAGAACAGAAGCTTTTTATGTAAAAACCATGTATTTATAAATCTTTTGTGATAAAATAATCTTTGAATATATTTATAAAAAGGAGAATTATTTTGCGTTTACGAAGAAAACCTTGGATTGATGAAGCTATTTTAGATTTTAATGATTTTGTATATACTAAAGGACAAAGTCCTTCTGAAGAAATTAAAGGTCATTGGCATGAAGTATTTGACCGTCAGGCACCTCTTTATGTAGAACTTGGCACAGGAAAAGGAGATTTCATCAGTAAAACAGCAGCTCTTCATCCTGAAGTTAATTTTATCGGTATAGAACTTCAACAAGATGTTTTATACTATGCTGCTAAAAAAGTAAAAGAACTTGGCTTAACTAATGTTCGCTTAATGGTATTTAATATCGAACAAATTGAAAATATCTTTGCTGAAGATGAAGTTGACCGTTTTTATATCAATTTCTGCGACCCATGGCCAAAAGCTCGTCATGCAAAAAGACGTTTAACTTATGTAGGATTTTTGGAAAAATATCGCAAACTCTTAAAAGATAATGGGGAATTATTCTTTAAAACCGACAATAGACCTCTATTTGATTTTTCATTAGAACAATTTGAACTTGCTAATTTAAAAGTAAATGCACTTACTTTTGACCTTCATAATAGTGAATATCAAGCTAACAATATCATGACAGAATATGAACGTAAATTTAGCGGTTTCGGTGAAAAAATCAATCGCTGTGAGGTAACTTTTACTAAGCAGGATAAAAAATAATGTTGACTAAGCAAAAATTTTGGATAAATGATATGGAAGCTATCACCTGTATCATGTTTATCCTGATTGTCATTGGCACTATAAATATTTGTAGTGCCAGCTTAATAACTGCTTATACTAACTTTGAAAATCCCTATTTCTTTTTAATTCGTCATTTAATAAGTTTGTTAATTGGATTTGTCGCTTTTGCTTTAACTTCTAGATTTAATTATAAAAAATTAAAAAATAAATCTTTACTGCTTACAGTCATAACGATTTTATCCTTAAGTGCTGTATTAATTATGGGTGTTACTGTAAATGGTTCTAAGCGTTGGCTATCACTTGGATTTATGCAATTTCAACCTTCTGAAATCGCCAAAATTGTTACCATTATCATCAGTGCTTCTTATCTTGGTCAATGTATAGATAAAAAAATTCCTATAACGGTAAATCCTCAAAAAAATATTATATTTCTTCTATGTCTAATAATTGCAGGTTTTGTTGAAGCTCAACCTGATATGGGAACTGCACTTATCATCATTGGTATTCCAACCATTATGTATTTTATTGCTGGTCTATCCAAAAAATGGATTGGTATAATCTGTGGTATTGGTTTTATCTTACTTACACTTTTAGCAACCTTCCAACCATATCGTTTAGACCGTATCAATAGTTGGTATGACCCTTGGTCTCGTTCCCAAGAAGATGGTTATCAAATAGTTCAATCCATCTTGGCTATTGGTTCTGGAGGATTTTCTGGCATGGGCTTAGGTCATGGATTTAGTAAATATTCTTATCTACCTGAATCTCATACAGACTTTGCCTTTGCTGTTTTTTGCCAAGAAATAGGATTTATGGGCGCTTTTATTGTCTTTTTACTTTTAATTGCACTAGCTTTTTATTGTATAAAAATTGCTCTACGCACTAAAGATAATTTTGGCAAAATGCTTGTATGTGGCATTACTTTATTGATTGTAGGTCAAGCTACTGGCAATATGGCTATGGTTATCGGTATTGTTCCTGTAGTTGGTGTACCTTTACCGTTCATCAGCTATGGTGGTACTTCACTTATCTTAAATATGATTAGCATAGGCTTAGTTTTAAGCGTAGACCGACATAATCATATCATAAAAAAAAGTACTAAAAATGAAACAATAACTACTCCACCTATTAAATATTTAAGCAAGAAAAAACATCTCTATCGTTTAAAATAAAAAATAAATAATGGCAAAATAAAAGACGATTAACATATCTTCATGCTAATCGTCTTTTATCTAGTATACTGTGTATACATCAAACTACCTCACTATTTAATTTTTTTGCAAATCTTCCCTTAAGATAGAAGTCTTTGCTGTATTTATCAGTCAGCTAACGTGTGTAATATGCATTTAATTCCAAATACATCTTTTTACATTCTTTTATAATATTCTAACTAACTTAAAATACACCTAATACGTATTATACACTTTTTGAATTAATAATAAATTTTGTAACGTTACTATTTGTGCACACTTATAAATCAGTTTAGACTTTAACTAACAATGCCTTACTATCTATAAAATCTAGTTTTTCTTTACAAACTTGCTTTCTTCAACAGCACGAGATATCTAAGTGCAACTTTCATTAAAGCCTTTTTGCAAATCCGCTATAACCCTCACTCCTTTCGAATGCATTCTATATAAATAATTTTTAGTTCCTCTGTACAATAATTTCTATTGCTCATTCTCCATAAACTATTTTTATATCATTACATTCAATTGTTTTAAGCACTATAACTTTTCTTTCTGTTTTTATTATAGCACAGTCAAAATTTTATTGCAATAATCAGATTATTTTTTTTATATATTTTTTTCTGTAAAAATAACATTTTAATAAAAAAATATAAGTGCCTACTAAAAAATCTCATAGTAGACACTTATGAATTATCCTTTGCTTATTAACGTTGAAAAAAGTTATATAACTCTCTAACCATAATAAGAGAAGATGTAGCACCTGGGTCTTGATGACCAATACTTCTGATACCTAAATAGCTTGCACGACCTTTGCTTGCAGAAATAGTGCGTGTATAATCTGCACCTTCTTTTGCAGCTCTTGATGCTTCACCTAAACATTGGAATAATGTTAAATCTTTTTCTTTACCTTTTACAAAAGCTGTATGTACAGGAATTAAAACATCTAACATTGTTTTTTCACCTGGTTCTACACGACCACGTTTTTTAATAGCTTCGATAGCTTCACCTAAAACTTTAATTACAGAATCAACTGTAAAAGATGTATTTTCATCACAAGCTTTAGCTGCACGGTTGAAAGCTGCTGCATATAATGGACCAGCTGCACCGCCTACATTTTCAGAAAAAGCTGTACCTATAGCTTTGAAAACTTTTGCTGGATTTCCATCATCATTCATATTGTCAATTTCTTCTAAAGCAGCTTCAAAACCAATAGCCATATTATTGCCATGGTCGCCATCACCAATAGCTTTATCTAACATATTTAAATAATCTTTTTGGGCTATTATAGCTTTTGCTATATGTTCAACTGCATCTTTAATTCTTGTCATATACGATATTTCCTCCCAAAATTTTAATGAAAATTATAATATTATTTAATTAAATAACTTATAAATAGCCTAAATATACAGATTAATTTTAACATATAATCTGCTTACTGTGTATATGTATATCTAAAAAAATGATATCTATCAATATACCATTTTTATCTAATTATACAATACAAACTATACAAAAATCACCTTTGTTGTATTTCTTTTGCTAAAATAATATAATAGTATATTATATTATTCTATTTTTTACAATATTTTAATATAACATTTTTTATAATCTATTTAAATAAAAGAGGTATCTATATGTTAAAGCCAAATGTTGGTCATATAAATTATTTAAATTGTCTTCCTTTAACTTATACATTCACTAAAAATCCTAGTGATAAATTCAATTTATTTAAAGATGTTCCTGCTAATTTAAATCAAGCAATCACGCAAGATAAATTGGATATCAGTCCTGTTTCATCTATCATTTATGCTCGCAATTTTGATAAATTAATGATTTTACCCGATATCAGCATTATGGCTGACGGCCCTGTACAAAGCATAATTTTAGTCAGCAAAAAACCTATTCATGAAATTACCACAGATAAGATTTTACTCACATCTCAATCGGCTACTTCACATTGTCTTTTGAAAATAATCATGAATAAACGTTATCATGCTACACCAGATTATTCTATTGCTAAAGTTTCACCTCAAAATCCTTTTTCTGATGAAAATGCTACCGCTTCTCTATTCATTGGTGATGATGCTCTCTTTTTAAAATATCATCAAGATAAGAATTTATATTATTATGATATCGGTCAGCAATGGAAAGAATTCACTAATCTTTGCATGGTATATGCAGTATGGGTAGTACGTAAGGATTTTGCACAAGAAAATCCTCAAAAAACCTCTATTATTCAGCAATATATAAAAAATGGTTTTGCTAATGGTTTTGCCAACCTTCATCAGGCTATAAAAGAAATCGCTACAGATAAACCATTTTCTTTCACGCAATTAGATGAATATCTTCATATAATTCAATGGAAATTACAAGAAGAACAACTCAAAGCTTTATCTTTATTTTATCAATATGCTTTTGAATTAAATCTAATTGATGCACTTCCACAATTAAATATATTTAATCCAAATACTAAAAATTAAATACGTAAAAACAAAAATGGTGTTGATAAAATATCAACACCATTTTTTATATTAATTTTGGTCGGGGAACTTATTTAAGAATACCTAAACCGTAACCAATAATACCTACAGCGAATAAGCCAAAGATAATCCAAATTGCATTGACTTTTTTCTTCATGAGTTTCATGCATAAGAATGTAAGTAAAAGTGGTATGAGACCTGGCATTAATTGGTCTAAGATAGATTGAACAGTAGTTGTAACTACACTACCATCTTGCATAGTTACTTCAGAAATAACTACTGGAATATTAACGGTTGTCCATTTATTTACCAGTGCCCCCATGACGAATAACCCTAAGATAGAAGCACCTTCTGTAATTTTTTGAAGAGTATTACCAGCTACGTCCTGAATAATATCAGTACCTTTAGTGTAGCCATATTTAATACCATACCAACGAATAAGTAAACGTACTACATTGAATAATACAAAGAATAAAATAGGACCAAGCAAGCTACCGCCCATAGCTAAAGAAGCACCAAGAGCTGCGCAGATAGGACGAAGAGTACCCCAGAAGATTGGGTCCAAAATAGTATTAAAAACAAATGAAAAGTAGGAGGAAGAGGATAGTGGGGATTTTTAGTGGATATATAATTGTATCAGATATGGATGGAACTCTTTTAAATAGTAAAGGAAAATTATCAGATGAAAATATAAATGCAATAAAATATTTTGTTAATAATGGCGGAAAGTTTACTTTAGCTACAGGACGTATGTTACCATCTGTTAAGAGACATGTGAATAAAATCAATGTTAATTTACCAGTGATAATTTATAATGGAGTAAAAGTTTATGATTGTAACAATGATGAAGTAATATGGGAAAGATATTTAGAAGAAAATAAAAAAAGAATTGTACAAGATATAAAAAAAAATAACCCTAATTTAGGAATAGAAATATATAGTGAAGAAGTAGTTTACATATTTCAAAGTTGCAAACAAACTGAAAGATTTAAGAATTTAGGATATGATGTAGTTTATGAAGTAAATGATGATATTTGGAATAAAAAATGGACTAAAGTTCACTCAGGAAAATTTGATACTACAAAAGAAAACACAATTTACTTTAATGAAAGCGGAAATGATTCAAATAAACAATTATGGTCAACTAATGCTCAATATGTGAAGTTAGTAGCAAAAGGTGCAAAAACTATATCTATAGGTGAACTTGAGTTATTAGGACAACCTGGAGATAATATAGAAATAGGAAGCTACAACAATGGTAAGTATACAAACGGTATTGGTAGATTAAAATCAGATTACACATACGCTAAGGATAAGACAATACCAGCTGGTTCTATATTAATAACAGGTGAATATAGAGGTGATCCTGCATTTAACGTACCTTTAGTATTAAATGAAAATGATGAAAACTTTGCAATAAAAGCAAATACTATACTTTTAGCTACATTACCAGAAAATTCAGAGCTTTCAGAAGTGGCAAAAGGAACTTGGATTTATTGGATAGAACCTAATAATCAAGGAAAAGTAGAGAGCGATAAAGGTCAGGTAGATAATATAGAAGGAACTTCAATTAAAGCTGAACTTTACAGATACAATAAATTAGATAATAATGGAGCACCAGTAGGTCAAAGATTAGTAAGTGATACCTTCTTATATGAATTACCAAGTGATTTAAGTAAGTTACCAACAATAGATTTAGCTACTTCAAAGGCGAGATCATCAGCTGCTAAAGTAATGGAAATAGATCAAAATACTGTAAAAAAGGCATTTGAGAATAGATAGACATTTTTAAGAAGGAGAGACATATGAGGAAATTAAAATCGTCAGTTAAAACTGCTGTTGTATCTACATTAGCTTTAACTTCTACAGCTGCAATTATTTATGCAGTCCCGAATATGAAGGCAAATGATGTTAAATCAACTGATATTGGGAACAAGTTAAAATTAGATGTAGAAAAAATAGATAGAGATACTGTAAAAGTATCTATAGATAACGTACAAGATATACCAAAGTCAATACAATTTAGTGTAAAACTAGATGGAAATGTAAAACTTGCTAATGGTGAGTCGAGTATAAAAGACTTAATAAAACCACAAGTTCAAGCTAGATTAGCAAGTAATGAATATCAAGATAGCAGTAATGATATACTAGCTGATTACACATATAACCAAGACTCAAACACTATAGATGTTCTTATAACATCAGAAAACTCTTTACCTAAGTTAGGAAATAAAATAGAAGTATTTGAGTTAGATTTAAAAGCAAGTGATAAAACTACAAAACAAGGAGGAACTACTTATAAAGTAGTTCCAAATGATAAAGATGAGTATAAATACTTATCTGTAACAAATAAGGAATATAGTGATTTAGGAGTAGTATCAGATGATGAAACTCTTAGCTTAAATACAGCACCAACTATAACCTCTTCTAAAGACTTTATAAAAATAGTAGAAGGTGAAAAATTAGAATTAACACCTCAAAACCTAGGAATAACTATGAAAGATATAGATGGTGAT
>OGYU01001135.1_pt1 | contig 19457 bp, 9 predicted proteins | sample 1576581 | NCBI WGS metagenome assembly OGYU01 (sample SAMEA3541547, study PRJEB24748) | human gut metagenome | biome: human gut; feature: human-associated habitat; material: faeces | place: China | collected 2012 | reverse complement strand
CCACAAGACAGATTGTGGAACCTCAAAGTCCATGAACCGGCAGATGGAAGGTGCAATATCGGTGATTGCCAAATTGCCGGATGTGAAATGACTGTTTACCGGTACATTCGTTGAAACCCAGGTCGTACGTTCACGCCAGGACTGTCCCCCGTGGTCGTGTCCATTCTCTCCGCGTCCATGATCGGTGGTAATAACGACCATCCATTCTTCATCAAAATTGGCCTCCCTATATTTCACGGCTTCCCAAATGCGGGCAACCTGCTCGTCTGCTTTACGCACATATTCATCGAAAAATGCTCCGTTACCGGCAATATGCCCTGCATCGTCAGTGTACCATAAATACACCCAACTCAGATCGGGCGCATCTGTGCGGATACCTTCAGCTGCATCTTTCGAAATTTGTTCGTCTATATCGAAAATATGCAAATCCTTCTCTTTTTTCGGAAAACGGATGCTGTCCAAATCGTAACCGTCTTTTACATAATCAATCTTGAGATAGTTTGTTTCCTTTTTCCCCTCCCCAATCAAAACTGTCCGGTTATTCGTCCAACTGGAATAGATAGCCGTTTTATATTTTTTGGGTTGCTCTTTGGCAATCCGAAAGATCGTCCAGTAATTGTAATTCGGTTTCAGGTCGGAATTGCCTCCTACGTTATGCTTATTAAACCAAGTTGCTGTCAGCATGCTGCTGAAGCTCGTTTCAACGCTTGGAAAGAAAACAAGCAGAACGGTCTGGCTGCTTTGAAAGCTAAAGAAGAAGAAGCTAAGAAAGCTGAAGCTAAAGCACGTCTGGAAGCAGAAAAGAAAGTAAACGAAGAAATCGCTAAGAAAGTAGCTGAAAAGAAAGCTGCTGAAGCTGCTGCTAACGCAGAAGAAGCACCTGCTGCTGAAGAAGCACCTGCTGCTGAAGAAGCTCCGGCTGAAGCATAATTCGTTACTTCAAAACGACATTACAAAGAGGTTGTCCGATCGGGCAGCCTCTTTTTTTATGCTAAAAAACAGAGATCTAAAAGGTTAAAAAAAGAAATGCTTAAAACATGTTAATAAATAAGACTTTTTCAACCAAATAAAACAAACGTTTATATATTTGCATCAAAATTTAATATAATTAATATTTGATAACCTAATCTATTACAAGATTCCTTTGTGGAAGATATATACAAACCAAACAAAATACGACACTAAAAAACATGATTTATGAAAACACATTTTTTTTGATCTTTATCCGTGCACGTTAACACACATTCTTTACTAGAGTTGATCTACTATTGACAGTCACATTACATCCGAAAATCTTCAATACAAGATTATTTCACTATTTAAGACACGGCAATAAAATTATTCATATGTATTGATCTAAACTTTATGTAATAACAAACTATTAATTACTATGAAAGACAAATTATCAATTTGGTGGAAATTCTGCCTGCTAACCCTTTTACTAGTATTAGCTCCACCTGAAATTATGGCACAAGGTTTAACCATAAAAGGACAAGTCTTAGATTCAAACAATGAACCTATCATTGGAGCATCTATCGTAGAAAAAGGGAACACTTCCAACGGAACCATCACAGACTTCGATGGTAATTTCAGTTTCAAGATCTCAGGCAAAGGAAAAACAATCGTTATTACCTACATCGGCTATCAGACTCAGGAACTGACTGTAACTTCCGGCAAAGCCTTGAAAGTTATAATGAAGGAAGATGCACAGGCTATGGACGAAGTCGTAGTCATCGGTTATACCAGCAAAGCACGTAAAGACCTTACAGGTTCTGTAGGTTCTGTTTCAGGAGTTAAAATCGCAGCCATTCCGGTCAGCTCGGCAGCTGTTGCATTGCAAGGTAAAATCGCCGGTGTACAGGTTACTACGGTCGATGGTGCTCCGGGAGCAGATATCAACATCCGTGTACGTGGAGGAACATCTGTAACCCAAAGTAACGAACCTCTTTATATCGTCGATGGTTTCCAGGTAGACAATATCAACGATATTCCTCCTACAGATATTGCATCTATCGATGTATTAAAGGATGCGTCTATTACAGCTATCTATGGAGCCAAAGGTGGTAACGGTGTAGTTGTAGTTACCACAAAATCGGCAAAAGCCGGAAAGATCCAGGTGAGCCTCAATGCTCATCTCTCTACCAGCCAGCTTGCTAAGAAACTGGATCTGATGAATGCAGCAGAATTTGCACGTTATCAGTATGAATGGTCTGCATGTAACGGTAGCCGTTCATCAAATGCCAAATTCTTCCGCGCAAACTTCGGTAACCCGCAAGACCTTGACATGTACAACACCTTACCTACTCACGACTGGCAAGATGAAGTTATGGGAGAAAATCCGATTAACTACTCTACCAATGTCAGCATCGGAGGAGGTACTGAAAAAATGCGTTTCAACGCTTCATTAACCCAGAGTGAAGATAAAGGTATCATCATGGGTTCTGGAGTTCGCCGTACTAACCTTAACATCAAGACAGCTATTGATATCACCAAGAACCTGACTTTGCAAATCAATCCTAAGCTCTCGTTCCGTCGCGATGAAGGTGCCGGTGGTGACAATATCGGTACAGGTGGTATCATCGATGTATTGCGCTATCGTCCTACCAATGGTTTACGTGAATTCGGATACATCGACCCGTCTTATGCAGACCCGGATGAAGAAGCTCTTTTCACTTACACCAATCCTAAGAGCGATATCAGCATTAACCAGCAGAAAAAGTATTCATACAACTATACCAATGCTTTCTCTTTGGAATGGAAACCGATCAAAGGTCTGGTACTCCGTTCTGAAGCAACAATCGGATTGACTTGGAAAGACCAGTACCGTTTCTATGGTGCACTAACCAGCGAAGGTCAGAAAAACAACTCACAGCCTGTTGCCAATATTCAGAAAGACTATACATTCAAGTATATCTGGACCAATACTGCATCATACGGCTTCACACTGAAAAATGTTCATAACATCTCCTTGCTGTTAGGACAGGAAATCTATCATAGCCAAAATACCAAGAACGTACAGAAGAACCGCTATTTTCCACGTGCATTCGAAGCTGATCAGGCTTGGGCAAACATGGGATTCGGTACTCCACAGGAATCGTATACACAGCTTTCTACTCCTGACCGTACAGCTTCATTCTTCGGACAGGCAAGTTATAACTACAACCACAAATACTTGCTTTCATTGACAATGCGTGCCGATGGTTCTACCAAGTTCGCGCCAGGAAACCAGTGGGGCTACTTCCCTTCTATCTCCGGAGCGTGGGTGCTTTCTGAAGAAAACTTCCTGAATGATGTAGAATGGATCGATCAACTGAAACTTCGTGCTGCTTTCGGTCTGGCAGGTAATAACCGTATCGACAACGATATGTGGCGTTACTTATATTCTGTCAATTCTACTGGCGGTCCTGGTTTCGGAGAATCTACTCAGTTTGGTGAACAATGGTACGGCAACCAGGGAAATACTACCTTTGCCAACAAGGATATCAAGTGGGAAACTACATTGACACGAAACCTTGCTGCCGATATCACTTTGTTTGGCGGCCGTCTGACTGTAACTCCTGAAGTTTACTGGAATACTACCAAAGATTTGCTTTACAAATCAGACATACCTTCTTCTGTAGGTTATATCAGCCAGATGCAGAACATCGGTCAGGTAACAAACAAAGGTATCGAGTTGAGTATATCAGGCGATATCCTCAGAGGTAGAGATTATGTACTTTCTGCCAACCTTTCTCTTGGTATGAACAAAATGAAAGTAGACAAACTGAACGGTACCGACAATGTTATCTGGGACCAGAACAACCGCTGGAAATCAAGCTACAATGACTACTGTCTGAAAGTAGGCGACCAGGTAGGTCTGATCTACGGTTTCGTTTACGACGGACTGTACTCGATGGATGAATTCTATTTCGACCCGACAAATAACCTTCAGGCTCTGCCTTGGGGATCGACAGCTGCCGAAAACGGAACATCTAAAGACGCTCCGCTGGTAGATGAAAATGGAGTAGAACATCCTAAGACAGTCATCAACGAAGTATCAGGAAACTCTAACTCAGGTATTGCTACTCTTCCTGGAAAAATCAAATTCAAAGATTTGAATGGTGACGGCAAAATTACAGAAGACGACCGTACTGTCATTGGTAATACCAATCCGAAAGTACAGGGAGGATTTGGCGTAAGCGGACAATGGAAGAACTTCGACTTCGCCATGAACTTCAACTTTATGCTCGACTTCGATGTAAACAATGCAACAGCTTATCAGCTTTCTTCATCAGAAGGCAACGATAAAAAGTTCTATAATGTACTCGGTACATTTGCCGACAACGGATGGAGATATACTCGTGATGGCGACGGTGAATGTATGTACAAATGTTATTTCATCGATGGTTCTATCGACATGTACCGTCAGCTGAACGAAGGCAGAACACTTTGGAACCCAACCGATGTAACTCAGAAGATCACTCATTCTTACTTCATCGAAGATGGTTCATTCGTTCGTTGCCAGGACTTGACTATCGGTTACACACTGCCAGAAAAGCTGACATCAAAAATGGGTATTTCAAAAGCTCGTTTCTATGTTTCAGCATCCAATCTGTTTATCATTACCGGATATTCTGGTTACGACCCGGAAGTAGATATTCAGACAGGTCTGACTTGCGGTATGGACTACAACCGCTACCCACGTAGCCGCAGCTTCGTATTTGGAACAAATATCACCTTTTAAAACTTGAAAGTACATGAAACTCAAAAATATATTAGTCATAGGCTTGACTTCTCTGACATTGGCATCATGCAATGATTTTTTGGATGTCGAATCCCCGTCAAGCTACAGCGAAGAGTTCGTTTTCAGCCAGAAAACAGAAATCAACCGCGCACTTAACGGAGTATATGCATCTATCCTTGTAAACGACTTGTATGGAAAAGCTTTCCAGAGAAGCTTCATCCTCAACAGCGATGTAGAAATGATGATAAGCAGTACAAACGTAGCTACCCACAACAGTTATGCACGCTTCGACTGCGATGATCAGGGTAGCGAAATCAACAAGTACTGGCAAGCTGCATACAAAGCTATCGAAGATGCCAACCGTTTTATATACAATCTGGAAAACAGCCCGCTTTACAATGAAGAAGACGCTGAAATCATGCAGATGATGGGAGAAGCCAAATGTATCCGTGCTATGGTCTACCATGACATGGTCGTTATGTTCGGAGATATTCCTTTCACTTTCCGTCCGGCTTCACAACTGGGAGGTGATTACGTCATTCCTATCATGGACCGTAAAGAAATACAAGACAATCTGATAAATGACCTGAAGGCTATCGCTCCTAAAATGAGTTCATCCGCTTCTGTCACTGTAGAACGTACTTCACAGGAATTTGCATACGCCCTCATCGCACGTATTGCACTTACAGCAGGAGGATATTCACTCCATCCGGATAAAAACAATCCTAAAAGCTACGGTGTCATGAGCCGTCCGGAAAATTATCAGGACTACTACCGTATTGCCAAGGAATATACCAATCTGGTTATCTCGTCAGGTTCTCACTCCATAGGAACTTCTTATAAAGATGTATTCCTGAAAGAAAGTAATTTCGAACTAATCAGCAAGGGAGATCCTATTTTCGAAATACCTTTCGCTAAAGAATCAACAGGCGAAACTGGAAATATCCAGGGTCCTACCTCTACAGCCAATGAAGGACAGACACTTGGTAAGAACGTATGGGGAGCAGCCGACGGAAACGGCAGACTGAATGCATTCTACCGCTACTCATTCGATGAAAAAGACAAACGCCGTGATTTCGTCAACGGACTCTGGTATTACGGAAACAGTACAAACAATGTCAGTCAAGATTCCTGCCTGATCCGTTCAGACTACACCGTACACAACAACAAATGGTCTAAACTATGGGCCAATGCCGGACAATTCCTTAATACAAGTTCAGGAAGTACAGGTATCAACTTCCCTTACATGCGCTATGCCGATGTCTTGCTGATGAATGCCGAAGCTATCAACGAACTGGAAGGTCCGACTAAAGAAGCCCAAGAGTCACTCCGTCAGGTACGTAGCCGTGCCTTCGACGATCAGGGTGCTGTCAATACTTACGTTACCAATGCAGCTTCTTCGAAAGAGAAATTCCTCCAGGCCGTACTGGACGAACGTAAATGGGAGTTTGCAGGTGAAAACATCCGCTGGCGCGACCTTGTACGTAACAACCTGTACAGTCAGGAAGTAGTATACAGCTTCTTACGTTACCTGTCGGTTGCCATGTCAAACGCCGGTACATATACCGGATTTGAAGATGATATAGCCGAACACGACGGAAGCAATTATCTGGACGAACTGCCAGAATATATGTATTACCATGTACTTCCTCAGAGTGCAGAATGGCGTGTAGATCCCAGTCAGGTATATGGTTATCCATACCCGAACACCACACTGGACATCCTCTATATTTACAATCCTTACAAATCGGCAAGCCAGCCGGCAACAGCTCTTACCGCTATCGATGGAAAAACATGGGAATCAGCCGAATTCTATCAGTGGAGTAGCGATTCTGAGCCAACCAACCAATGTAAATATTCATTCTATGGATATATCCGCCACACAGAACAAGGTACTATAGTATTGGTAAAAGACGGAACAGAAGTTCCATTGGAAGGCAACAGCGTTCCTTCAGTCAGCGCATTGCCTCCGGTACGTTATATTCTGCCTTATCCAAATGCAGCTATCCAGCGTTCTGCCGGAGCCTATAAGAACTATTATGGATATTAATAACAACACTCAAAAAAGATTACCATGAAAAAACTATTTCTATATTCCTTAATGCTATCATCTGTGCTTTCATTCAGCTCATGCTCTGACGAAGATGAAAGTTTTGGAGCGTCACTAGACCGGGAATGGATGACAATGTTCATCTGCGACAACAACAGAGGCAAGGGAGATGACTACGCATACAACTGTAAGGCAGAAGGTCCTAACGGAAACGATATTCATCTGTACTGGTACGGTGTAAATGACTGTGCCGGATACCAGATTCGCCAGGCACTCCAGCCTAATGTGTCAAACGGAGCTGATGCATGGGGAACATCTGCTGAAAACGGCTTACTGCTACTCGACACAATTGTGGGTCCCGACGTACTCGATCTGGTTATCAAAGACCAGCAGTACTCTACCGATTTCCGTTTTGCCATTCGTGTATTGTCGAAGAAAGATGACAATATAACCGACTTCTCACATGCATCCAAATGGTACGGACACGGCGATGGAAGACAATGGGCTGAATTTCTCGGTATTACTACAGCCGACCGTTATGCTACTCCATTCTGTGTATATGTCGACGGTTCAAAAACGACTGAAACAACCATGCGTGTCATGCTGAACCGTAATTTTGATGTAGTATCCGAAGGTGTATCCGAAGATGACAAAGCCATCTATCGTGAAAAATTTGAGCTGGATGCCAACAACAACTTCGTTTACCAGTGGCTGGAAGTAGCTCCTTCACCCAACAATCCGGAATCTACAGTAAACGAAAAATGGAAAAACTATAAACTCACAGAAGAAGACTTTGCAAGAGGTTATGTAGATATCGACGGACTTCAGAAAAACTCAGTATATGTCATCAACGTACGCAATGAAAGCGTCAAGGTAAAATGGGATGCATATTACAATACCTATTCTGCACGTTCCGACGGTGAACCGGGAGAACCTATCCTTGTTACTCACGAACTGACAGCTCCAAGCCGTGACTACTTCGATACAGAAGAAGCTTACCAGACAGCTCTCGAACAACACGAAGTTGCACTGAAATATGACGCAATGCGTATCGACTTCATGCTGACCGACTTTATCTCGGATGTTAATCTGGCAGAAGGACAAACATACTATCTGGAAGGTGGAAAAACTTACTGTATGTTCAATAACCTGACAACCTGTAAAGGATTCATCCTCCGTACAAATCCGGAAGATGTAGCTGCTGGTAAACGTGCAAAAGTATTGCTTGGAGGTATGCATACAACAGGAACAAATGTCAACTCAATGAACCTGATGTTTGGTCGTCAACCACAAGCCGGAGAAGGTGGAGAAATCTACATGAAGATGCTTGAGTTCTATGACATCGATTTCGACTGTCCGCTTGCCCTCAACTATGGTGATAATATAGCTGGAGTTGGTTCTACTACAGGTAACTACTTCATCAATATGTTCTCTAACGGAATGGCAGTACACTTGGAAAACTTTGTTATCAAGAACTGTACATTCAAGAGACTTGTCCGTGGATTTATCCGTGAACAAGGACCTAACTACAAAATCTGGGATCATGTATTGATTGAAGACAACCAGTTCTTCGACTGTGGATACTACAGCAACGGAGCCGGAGGTTATCCTTGGATTGCTGGTTCGGGCAACAATGCCAACTCTAACCTTTACAAAGATTTTGTTGTTCGCGGAAATACATTCTACGATTGCCCGTTCCCGTCATTCTTCAATGAAACCAAACAGGCTAACTGGAAGGGCGGAGCATGGAATATCACATTCGAAAACAATACGCTGGTCAACTGGAATACCCGTGCTGCCGGTAATATTTTCAACATGCGTAATATTCCTGACGGAAGTACCTATACCGTAAGAAATAACCTGATTATCCTGACCAAGCAAGATGGCGATGCCCGTAACATGATTATGGCAGGAGCTGATATCCGTAAGACTATGACTTTGCCAGACGGATCTGCCGGACATGTCACACTGAACTTTGAGAATAACTATTCTACAAATACTTTCCTCAGCAACGGACAGATATTCAGTAACAACCCATGGACTGCAACCAAGAACAACTTCGGTAGTCTGGTCAACGTTGGTTCTGCAACCCTGAACGGTTCTCTGGAAGTTCTGGTAGACGACATCTCACCGCTGGAACTGATGATTGCTCCTAACCCACCTCACAAAGCTGCAACTAACAGTGACCGCTACATGCACCGTGCAGATGCATTGGACGGAACAGGTGGTGAACATGGTGTGAACCTGTACTACAGACAAGATAGTAAGGTATTGAATTCTAAGATTTACCAGCTGGGTATCGGTGCTCCAAAATGGAGAAACGGCCAGAAATAAGTCTGTAAAAAGAAATCTCAGAATCATTAAAGTCATATTCTGAAACCCAAAGCCCTATCATTACCCCGAAAAGGAGTCTTGATAGGGCTTTTTTATGTTCATCTTCTACACTGGCTATTGCCCGATAACAGTCAGCGCATCCTCAATACATTATTCCACAGCTGCCACCTAACAGTCGGGTAATAAGGGATAACTTTTTTTTATGGTAGATTCTCTTGAATATATTGTACCTTTGTAATGGAAAAAATCAAATAAACCATTACCACTATGTATAAATCAATTATTCGTCCCTGTCTGTTCCGTATCGACGCCGAAAAAATCCATGATCAGATTATAACCCTGCTTCATATATATCGCCATCTGGGACCAATAAGAAGCCTGACCCGCTCACTGTTTCATCCCAAGGCTGTTCCCTTCCAATGGCAAAATCTGAACTTCAGCAACCGTGTAGGATTGTCAGCCGGATTCGATAAAGAAGCAAACTGTTTCGATGAACTGAGTGACCTGGGCTTCGGATTTATAGAAGCGGGAACGGTTACTCCACACAAAGTCGATGGAAATCCTTCTCCACGTATATTCCGGTTACCTAAAGACCATGCTCTCATTTCACGTACCGGATTCAACAATCCCGGAAAAGAAATGGTATTACAGAATCTGAGGCAGAAACAAAACGGGAAATATATATTGGGAGTCAATATCAATACCAATTATCCTGCCGACGAAGAGCTGGCTAGAACAGAAATTACAGATCTGTACAGCACTTTCAGCGAATATGCCGATTATTATACAATCAACTGGGGAAGCATTGCTCCAGAAATCCTCAGTTCCGTACTGATTGCAGTAGCAGACAAAAAGAAGCAGATTGGCAAACCTATATTTCTGAAGCTTCCGGCTGATGTACCTATAGAAAAGCTGGACGATATTATCAGCTTTGCCCGCCAGCATCATATCGACGGATTTATCGCAACCGGTCCGTCACAAGACCGCTCCTTGCTTATTCATTCTTCTCAAGCTGAAGTCACTCACGTAGGTGCCGGAGGAATCAGCGGACTACCGATTATTTATAAATCAATAGAGGTTGTCAGATATCTTTCTGCACATACTCCTAAAGAAATGCTCATTATCGGAGCAGGAGGTGTCATGACTCCAGCAGAAGCAACCAGCATGCTGAATGCCGGAGCACATCTGGTACAGATCTACTCAGCATTCATCTACGAAGGACCCTTTGTCGTAAAACGTATTGCAGAAGCATGCAAATAAACAAGTGTTTGATATAAAAAGAAAATAGACCGCTCCAATCGGAACGGTCTATTTTCTTTTTATATCATTAAAACGTAACGTATTACTTTTTAATAAAATATACTACAGTCGGAAGATGGTCGCTATATCCGTTCATCCATCTGCCTCCAGCCTGCGTACGCAAAGGATAGCCTTTGTATTTTCCATCCGCTTGCATCAGGTAATCACGCTTGAATATTTCATGAGTGAAATAACTCAGCTTTTTATGGCGCTTGTTCAGGAAATTGCCAGTAAAAACAATCTGGTCGAACAAATTCCATTTACCTCTATACTTTAATGTACCATCGCCTCCGGCAAGCGTATTCCACCAAGGATTATATAAATCTTTCTTCTTCACATCTTTCATTTCACGCTTTGCTCCCAAGGCTTCTGCCATACTTTTATCCATAGGATCATCGTTCATGTCGCCCATGATTACAATCTTGATTTTCGAATCCAGACGTTGCAGCGAATCCTTCAGTGCACGTACCTGCATACCTGCACGCTCACGAACCGGAGATTCAGCTCCACGCGACGGCCAGTGATTTACAATAAAAGCCACACGTTCGCCAGCCAGTTTACCGTCAGCAATCAGAAAACCGCGTGTCGGACGATCTGTCGGTTGAGCCAATACATAAGGAACCAGTTTGGTAGCTGTCACTGTATACAGTTTCGGGTTGTAAAAGAAAGCACAGTCCACACCTCTTTCGTCCGGTCCCTCATAATGAATAATCTCATACCCGCGATCGGTCAGTGCCGGCTGTTTCAGCAAATCTTCCAGCACATGACGGTTTTCCACCTCAGCCATGCCTATTACCGCAGCCCCCTCAGGTGTCTTGTCGGTAGCCAGCGATCCAAGTACCGTCGACATATTTTTCAGTTTCGACTGATATTTCTTATCGTCCCATTTATTTCTTCCGTCGGGCAGATATTCATAATCTTTCTTACCCTCATCGTGCTTCGTATCAAACAAATTTTCGAGGTTATAAAAGGCAACTCCGTAAACCGTACCTTTCTGCTCTTGAGCATAGCCCGCTATTACCAGACATGCCCAGAAAAACGCAAACAGATATTTTTTCATATATGTGCCTCCTGTTACCATGCCCAGTCATTCAGGTTACAAGCAGCCTCTACCTCATTTTCAAGTACATCAGGCAAATTGCAGAAGAAATCAATGCCTGTTTCTTCTTCCAGTTTGTCTACAGAAACCACATATTCTTTCAGTTCGTCAGACGAAGGATTTCTGGTCATACCTTCTTTATGAGGTACCAGGAAAGCAATAGCATGGAATACATCGTCTTTCTGGCTCAGAACAGCCATAAAGTAATATTCCGGACAAGCCAGTCCGTGTATAGTAAATCCGTTTGCGTCTGTTGTAGGAGTACCACCATTAACTGTAGTACCTTTGAAGTTTTTCAGCAGCTTATTCAGCGTACCACCTTTTGTAACATACACCTTATCGTATACACCATCGGCTGTAGAACGTCCCCATGTCTGTACACGAGCCTCCAGCTTACGCCAGAAACCACCGTTGAAATCATTCAACTGCGGTGACATATTACTGTAATAGAAAGTCTGTTCGTTAGCTTCTTTCAGATAAACACGGTCTTCCGAAGCGCACAGGTGTCCTTTATCAAAACCGTCGTTCTTATGATCGCTTTCCTGAACTTGCATTTCTGCCGGAAGCTTCGGATCTACGGACCAGGCATCTGTACGTTTCACATTATCAGCCGAAGTTGTAGTATCGAACGTAAAAGCTACCCAGTTGGCATGACGTTTTGTATTATCCCATTCTAATGCATAGTTCAGAATCTGTACTCCGTCCATTGTTACATAATGATCGGCGTATACATTCTGGTCATTCAAATGAGGAATTTCATAACCGGTTACCGAAACATTATCATAACCAGTATTTGCATTGACATTATCGTTCGGACGTTCTTCGGTCTGGTCGGTAACGACATACTCAATCGTTACATTATTTCCATTAATATCAGATACACGGAATTTTACAAAACGATATACCGTTGAAGCAGCATAGCGAGCCCAATAAGCCGCACCAGCTGTTACAGTAGCATTCGACTGCCATTCTACATTTGCAGGAACAGTTGTCATTTCATCCAGACGTGCAGCTGCTACCTGGGTAAAACTGTAAGCGTTTCCGGCAAACTTTTTATCCTGTATATAAAACGGAGAATCAAATCCTTCCGGTTGGAATACAGAAAAGCCTAATGCAGCATTTTCGTATCCTTTCAGAACAAGTGTAGATGCTCCTTTCTGAGTTGTCTGTACATAACCATTAGGTATGGTATTCTGATCATCACAACCGACATTGAACAAAGCCAGTGCCAGTCCTAAAATAAATAAATGTTTTTTCATGACTAAACCTGTTAGATTTCGTTAGTAAAGAGAAAAATATCCGCCGGTTCTCACCCTTCGGCAGAGAAAGAACCAGCGGATATACATTATAAAATTATTCTGCTTCGTTTACCAGAACATTCTTAATTTCCCAAGTAGGAGCAGCACTGCTTGTGCTCTTGTAAACAAAGGCAATACGGATAACCTGACCAACATATGCGCTCAAGCTATAAGGACCTACTTTGTAGAAGTCCCAGCTCTGTCCGTCAGACCACTGTGTTTCATCAACTTCAACGGTTTCCCATGTACAAGATTCTACATCGTCTATATAATCAGTAGAAACTTTTACCATCATGTATTCAGAAAGCGGATTACCGTTCAGGAACTTATGAGCTTCTTCGAATGACAGCTGAGGTGTCATAGCTTCCGACAAATCGATAGCCGGAGTCAGCAGCCAGCTTTCAGTTTCATTGTTCGTATTGTTCATAAACGCTGAAGCCTTCCATCCATAGCTTGCATCACTCTTCCATACATAACTTACACCTGTCAGTGCAATATCCTGTACGGTAAATCCTCCGTCATTGCCACCAGTCAGCGCTTCGTCCAGATAAACACCAGCCTGTGCTGTATATGTACCGTCGGCAGCTTTTTCGAAGATAGTAGTACGTGTAGAATAATTAGTAGAAGCAGCCCATGTACCGTTCAGTGTATATTCTTCAACAATCGGGTTACTGTCGGCAGTCTTCTTATAGACTACAGCTACCTGTTCGCCCTTCACTGCATACGGGAACTTCTGTGCCAGATAAACCGGGAAGATAATAGACGGTTTAGAAACATAGTCAGTACCAATTTCAGCGTAGAACTTCGGATCAGCAACTAATACATTAACGTCTTCTTTAGCATATTCAGCCCATGTACCATTAGTGTAGACATACAATGCAGCAGTATTAGCATAAGCACCCGAAGCACGTGTCATGCGCATCATAGCCGCAGCCACTTCGTTTTCAGGAACTTCCTTAAACAGACATACATCCCAGTATTTTGCATCTTTTTCTTTCACCAAAGTATTTTTCAGTTCCACAGTCGGAGCGCACTTGTCTGTACTCTTATAACCGTATGCAATCACGATTTTCTGTCCTTTAAACTGGCTCAGGTCGATAGACTGATCAGTAAAGCTCCACGAGCTACCCACCTTCGATGCATCGTAAGTCAGATCAGTCCAGGTAGCACCTGCCACATCACCCGTATAATTAGAAGAAACTCTTACGGTAAAGAAATCGGTAGCCTTGTTACCTTTCAGGAAGTTGATAGCCAAAGTGAAGTTCAATACCGGAGCTGTAGCTTTTGAAAGATCGATTTCCGAAGATACCACATAACTTTCAGAAACCAGATTCTTATTGTTTACGAAAGCAGAGCCTTTATAGTAACCATGAGAGTCATCGATTTTCCACACATATTTAGAACCTTCCGGCAGCGTCACATCCTTGATGGTGAATTTGTCGCTCTCCTTGTTCATCGGGTCGGAGAAATAAGTATATTTAGAGTCTGCATAACATCCATAAGAATATGAATCCTTATACAAAGTCAATTTTACAGTTTTATTTCTCGCTATATTCTTCAATGCAAATGTACCATCAGAATTTGGTGAAATAGACCAGTCTCCAGCCTCAGCCGGTTTAGAAGAACTAACATAAAAACCATCAAAAGTTGCATTCTGATACAAATATTGTCCCCATGCATTTTTCAAAGTATAGCCATTCTCCGTTGCCTCAATTGCTATTACCTGTTCAGCACCATCATCCTGAGATATTACACCACTTTCAGATACAGTTATAGGATCCGGATACATATATGCAGATTCCTTACCTTCGTTACTCAGCTTTCCGAACGGATAGTAGTTACCGTCGTCAGCCTTGGCAGCTATCACATAATTACCTCCCTCACCATCGAATGAAGTCACCTTCTGGTATACCATCGGAACAACTGAACCACCGCCAGCACTTGGTTCAAATTCAGAATATGCATAATTCACAGCTACCATATCTCCTTCGGCAGGATTGCTCATAGCACCAGCCAGCACTTCCGGAAGTTTCTTCATCGTAGACGGAGAAAGGTAGGTAGCCGTAGCAGTTTCTGCCCATACCTTTTTATAATCAGCATTCGAAAGCGTATACTCTTTCAGATTCTTGAAGTCGGCCAAATAGGTAGACGGAGCTTTATACATGTTATATGAAACAGAAAAACGAGATCCGGCATCAGCCTGCGGATATTTTTCTGTAATAAAAGCTGGCAGGAACCATTCTGCTTCCGTTTTGTCTGCAAAATATCTGTTTTTACCAATTGCTTCAAGAGCAGCTACATATGTACCCTTTTCAGGATCTTTCGACAAAGCGATTTCCTTATTGGTTGCATTATTGGCAACTGTCGCATAATCTGCTGCAGCCAATTTGATAGCGACTCCCTTCTTGACATCCGAAATCTGAGAGCCGAGGTTAAACTGGTCATTGTAATCTTCACATGCAGTCAGTGAAGCTAACAATGCTGTAGATATAAATAATATTTTTTTCATAAATTCTTTTCTTTAAAACAGGTGATTAGAAATTAACTCTCAGTCTTAGACTATATGTACGTCCGAAAGCATAGTAACAATAGATAGTTTCTTCCGAAACAACACCTGATTTAGGATTATATGCCTTAGAGATGTACTGGTAGTCAAGTAAGTTATTTACATTTCCTGACAATGTAGCATCCAGTTTGCCCAGTTTGAAACGATAAGAAGCATTCATATCGATCTGGCTTGCTGCAGGTACTTTCCATGGTTCAGCAATACTGATTTCCTGACCCAGTTTCAAATTGCTTCCGCTGAATGAATAGTAAGCATAGTTACGTCCGTAATAAGTCCAGTCAGCACCAACACGGATAGACTTGCCAATCTTGAAAGTTGCACCCAATGCAGCAGTAGTCTGTGCAGAACCACCCACACGTACACCCTTCAGGTTGATAGAAGCCGACACATGATCGGGAGCAGCGATTCCGCTTGCCTGAGTACCGTCTTCCTTCAGCGGCATACCCTTGTCATCGTAAGCATAACCGGTAGCATTGCTGTCCCATTTCCAATCACCCAAAGAGAACATACCTGTAATATCCAACCATTTTACCGGAGTAACCTTCACATCCAGTTCCACACCTTTATGCAAGGCATTTACACCAGTCATGTTCATATAGTATTCAGTACGTTCCTGATTATCCAGCTGACCAGATTTAGTCATCGCCTTATCCAGCCATTTGGTCCAGTAAGCATTGACGTTAGCAGTCAACCAGCTGTTGCGGAAACCATAACCCAATTCGAAAGAAAGCACTTTTTCATTCTTAGCATCCTTGTTGATGGCATGACTTGCATTCGCCTGCATGAAAGCACCATAAGAGAATTTAGGCGCACGGCTGATATAACCCAAGTTGAAGAAAACGTTATGATTTTCAGTAATGTTGTAGTTAGCTCCACCTTTTGCAGTAAATCCGAGGAAGCTAACTTTATCTGATTTAGCATGAGCTTTGTCGTAGAACAAGCGGTCGTAACGCCAATAAGTAGTATTCGACAATGAACCGGCAACGAAAGCCGAAAGTTTGTCTTTATTGAATTCGCTCTGGAAGAAAGCACCTTCCTGCATTACATGTCCGTCATAATCACGGTAAACTACATCACCAACACCCAGCTTTTCATATTTCCACATCGGATCGGCAGCTGCGATATTATTTTCAGCCAACACATCACCACGAGTAGAGTCCATGAAATACTGACCACCGTACAAGTCCGAAATTTCATTGGTATGAGTTCCCTTGTAATAACGGAAGTCTACACCACCATAGAAGTCGATGTACTTACCGAACTTAGTGGTATAAGTCGACAGCAAACCATACCAGTTGTGATAGTTCTTTGACAAGCTCATGGCAAGCATAGAACCATATTCACTTTCCGCGTTGATATCCTGGATAGCTCCATAGTCGAATGTACCATCAGGATTACGGAACTTAGTCTGAAGCACACCATAGTTGGCACCTTTCCAATCCTGATAAGAATATCCGTAATATTCGTTACCTTGTCCGGAATAACCATAACCACGTCCGATAGAAACATAAGCAACAGTACTCAAAGAAGATTTGTCATCAATCTGCCACTGATGATTCAAGCTGATCTGCGGTTTGTGGTAAGAGTTGTACTCACTGGTTCTGCGACGACCTTCGTTGTCAAAACCGTAAGTTGAATTATATTTATAATTCTTAATGCCATACACTTCTTCAGTCATTTTCCAGTCAGCAATTGTCAAAGCGCCATTACGCTGATAGTGTGTTTGAGGAGCACCAAATACTGTAAACGACAGCTGATGAGCGTCATTCAATCGTTTTGAGACATTCAGGAAGTAGTTGTAGCCTTCAAAGTCAAGTCCTTGAGCATATCCGTTACCCCAGTTCTTAGAACCCAGCAAAGTCATAGCCCATCCTGATTTAGTAAGACCAGTAGAAACACTGAACAAGATTTTGTTCATACCATCGTTACCCAAAGAATACGATACTGTACCACCTTTCTTGCTTTCCAGACTCTGAGTAATGATATTGATAGTACCTCCCACAGAAGGAGCAGAAACTTTTGAAGCACCTAATCCACGCTGCGTCTGCATTGTACGAGTCACGTCAGTCAGTCCTGACCAGTTAGACCAGTAAACGCCTCCCCATTCCATATCGTTCATCGGCACACCATTTACCATCACAGCAATATTCTCATTACCGAATCCACGCATATAGATTTCAGAGTCACCGTAACCACCACCATCTTTATTGGCATGCACACCCGGAGTAGATTTCAGGATTTCAGGAAATTCCTGAGTACCCAGTTTTTCTTCGATGAAGTCCATTGCCACGCTTGATACGGCAACAGGAGTTTTACGTGCTACCGCAATAGAAGAAGTTACTACGACATCATTCAGTACATGTGAATCGGCCTCCATCGAAACTGTACCCAAATCCACAGTACCCTTCTGAGTTATTTTCATTGTTTTGGTCTTATAGCCCAAATACTTAAATTCGACAGTAGTTCCCGATGTTGTAATTTTCAACGAGAACACTCCGTCGATATCGGTTACAGAACCTTCAGTAGAACCTTTTACGGAAACCGTTGCCCCGATAAGAGGCTCATTACTTTCCGCATCTACAATCTTGCCTTTCAATGTAGCCTGAGCTACTGCAGTGGCTGTACCAAAAATTACAAGCACCGCAAACAATAGAAAATGCTTCAATTGATTTTTCATACGTTTTCTTAAATTGTTTTTGTGTTATTAATAAATCAGAAACAAATATACCCAAAAAAATTTAAAAAATCAGCATAAAAATTCAACTTTGTCAACATATTAACTTGTTTATGTTAATTATTCTATCAGCTTTCCAGACAGAATATTCAAGTAAAGCCAACTTATCCTTTTTATAACAAAACAGTATCACACTTAAACATGCAAAATTCCTTGCAAATTCAAACAACAGTATTCAAAATCGCTAGCAAATTATCAGAAAGTCCAAATTTTAATCGGAATGTCACACACCTGCCGTACTTGCGATTTTAGCAAGTTTCCTATAACACAAAAAGCAGGCGGGCCACTAGTGTACCCAAAAGGTAGCATACCTACCACACTTATTTACAAGCTATTACAAGCTCCTACGGGCCACAACAGCACCACTAGTGTTGCCACCCTTTCCTATTATATATTAAAAGAAAGAGTAAAAGCAAGGGAAGTTTTTTCCGAAAAAACTTCAACCGGATTTTTTTTAAGAATTCGTCAGATCGTTTTTAACACTTCAAAGCATACTGTAAATCTCCTGCAAGAATACGATATATTTTGTACAAAGCATTTCTCTATTCGTACATAAATTAGAGAAAAGTTCGGCAAGTTTTCGCTAAAACACCAGCATTTTTCATTTTCAAAGACCATCCTTCCGCAGCCTCACGGATGCGAGACGCAATATCCGTATCACCGAATTCGGTGTGCAATTCACGAATACCCACATGATGAGCCGCCGCATAAGCAATGACTTGTCGTTCCTTTTCGGTCCACTCTATATACAAAGAACGAACATCATCACGGCAAACATAGGATGAAACACACATACCGTCATAGCCGGCGGCATTCAATTCTCCTGCAGACGGCAGCTCTTCACTCTTTTGATGCGTTTCAAAGAGGCTTATATCCATGTTCTTTGCATCAAAAACGTGCTTGTATGCCGGTTCACGTAAATATAAATTATTTTCATAAATAAACTGCTGTGCCACCGCATCGATAAGATTCGATATATCCCGATTTAAGTCGATGTTCTCACGAATACGCGTAGAACTGATATCCTCATAAAACTTATCCAGCTTTAAGGTGATTAAGTCTCCCTGTATGGGATGACAAAACGATTCGGGATCGTATTTTCCGTTTCTTGTCTCCCGCTCAAAAGCAATATGATTCAATGTGTGAACCGAGTGTTCCGACGGTTCGTTTCTGTATGCCGACGCATTTTCTATAACGTCCGTACCGACAGCCAAGTACAGTTCGCGACCCGCAAAAATTTCTTTCAACCTCTTCAGGTCGGACGGGTTAGCCATATTGATAGAAATATCGTCGGGGAAGGGGTAAATATGCTCTTTATCGGCAACGGACATATTCATAATCTTTCTTCGCATCA
>OGYU01001085.1_pt1 | contig 20037 bp, 16 predicted proteins | sample 1576581 | NCBI WGS metagenome assembly OGYU01 (sample SAMEA3541547, study PRJEB24748) | human gut metagenome | biome: human gut; feature: human-associated habitat; material: faeces | place: China | collected 2012 | reverse complement strand
TTGTTCATTGAATGATTGCCATCCAGTCAGCAGCTCGCCGCTTTCGTTAAAAGTGTAATAGTCTCCGTTTATGAGGTATCGGCCACTTATAAGGTATTCGCTATCATATTCAGCGCGTTCGGTGGAAGCAAGTTTATAGAGTTGCGAACCATTTTTCTTCTGCCAGTATCCTGTATAATAGCCGATATCTTCAGAAGATAGATATTTTGAATGATTATAAGCCAGCTCTGCTTTTTTACTGGTATACAGGTACGTTTGGTCGCTGGCAGCTTCGACTTTAAAAATATAATCTCCTGGTTTTGAATATAGAATTTCTCTGGTGTTGATAGAGGTTGTGCTGCATGTAAGTTCTTTTCCACGTTGGGTAAGACGGCCGTCCTTTTCGATGGTGTATATAGTCACATGATATGAGTCGGCATGCTCAACAGGATCCCATTCTGCGTCCGTCCCTTTCCAGCGGAGTTGCTGTGGCTGATTTAAAACCATTGGAAGCGGATAGGCATGAAGGGTAAAACTGCAGGATGAGTAATCTTCAGATATAGAGAGTCCCTGTATTGTCCCGGAATCTGAAAGACAATTTCGCTCTTTTAACCATTCGAAATCATACCCTTTTTTAGCATTAAGGGTAATCTTATAGTCCATATAAGAACCGATTGGTAAATCGCTGGCATCATACATTCCCTGATAAGTGATGGTATACTCGGAACGGCCGGGCTTAAAAGATACTTGATCTGGATTGATTTCGCCCTCCTTTGCTTTATAAATTCTCTGGATGTTTACGCTGGTGATCTTTTTGGTGTCAGCGGCATATGCTGGGATCGTCAATATGATGAACATGAATATGAGGAAAATAATGGGAACTGATTTCATTTTTATCATCTTAAAATCCTTTCACAAATTCAAATTTTGGGCACAAAAAAAGCATAACATAATCGGCTGCAGCAATTCTGCAGATTGATTATGTTATGCCGGAAAGCGGGTTTTGTAATAGGTATTTTATCACATCAGATGAGCTTTGTAAATTCTTACCTGATCAGAAATACTTATCAACGCTCAAACGATAATTTTTCACTTACCATATTGAATTCGCGAAAAAGCTTTTCACTATCATCTTTTTTGATAATGGATGTAATGGTGGTTCGGTTGAGACCGCTAATGGCGGTCAGAAGTTCGATCGACTCGCCCTGACGGTGCAGTTTGACAATTGCATCTCGTTTTTTCTTTGTTATATGCATGGTCATCATCCTTTTTATTCTAGGCCAGCAAATGCACTGTTCATGAATATATTATCGGAATTATTTTCCTCGGTAGTTCTACTTGAAGCGGTTTCGGTATCCTTATTTTCAGAAACAACTTTTGAGGTATCCTGTTTCATGGAAGATGTTGATTTCGTTATCGCTTCATTGGAACTATTATCAGTAGGATTTTCGTTTACCACCGGTACATATGAAAGTGCCACACTACTCTTCTCTTCTCGGGCTGTTGATCCGAAAGTAAGCTCGGCTATTTTCATATCCATTTCTGCTTGTGTATAACGGATGGGCGTATCTGTACTGATGGATTGTTCCAATATATACTCAATCGTTCGGCGTTTATTGAGGCTTGCCATTTTTAAATCGTTTTCCCATTTGACAAGTGATTCATTGCCTTTAATGCGGATCTGAAATACTTTTGGAAGCTCTTCAAGGGAAATGTCTTTCGGTGCGTAGCCGATTAAGAGAAATTGCCGCTTGATTGCGTAATTTAGTACGGCAGCGGTCAAGAATGACATTGCTTGACCGCTGCGGTTATGATACCACGTAGCGAAATGTGGCGCATTAGCTGTATTGATGTTGATTTGAATGTAGCTAGCCATTATTTGTACCTGTTTTTGAGCTGTTTATGCAGTCCGATTACAATAGCGTACATTGGAGAAATTTCGGATCCATCATCAGCACGATTTGTTAAAACCACTTTTGTAAGTCCATGATGTTCAGCCATGTATTTTTTTATGTGAGGATAATATGCGATTCCGGTGCCGCCGGTTATGAACATATTTTCAACGTCATCCAATGAATATTTTCCTTCTAATAGGCTACACAGTTTGATAGCTTCTTCTGCCAAAACTTTTTCGTAGATATCCTTTACATTGATCACGGTTGTGTTCTTACGAACTGCTGGATTACCTTCGCCTCTGGCATGATACTGTACCTGAAGATAACTAAAGTCCTCTCTTCCAGCATCTTTTACCTTCTCTTCAACATACTTATCAATGTTGTACATTGCATGATCTGTATCACTGAACGCGGTTTCTGGATTGATCGACAGATTCTTTGCCAGTTCAAATAATCCAACTGTTTTATATCCAGCATCCATCATGATACACGGTAAGGCCTTCTTATCAATAGTTAAATTACCGTCTGATGATGCACCTTGGAAAAGAAAAGCTGTGATTACCTGTGCGTTACATAAGAAATTCGCGTTTGAAAGATCCAGGTCAAAATCAAAAGTACAGGATTTGCTACCACGGCGGATTTTGAAATGATGGCGCTGCTTCAAAAATTCCTTGATCTGTGGCCATTCATTCATGCTGCCATAAGGCAAACCAATACCGATAAAATACTGCAAGTTACTGAGGTTTCTAAAAAGATGTTTGTCAACATCTTTTTCAGGATTATAGACGGTATCATATGCTACTATCGAGTATCCGATTGCTGCGAGTAAACTAATATGGAAAGTTCTGTCTTTAAAACGTTGTTTGTTTCGGTTACTATCAAGTTCTTCAGCATACATTTTTAAATTGGATTTCATACTGATGATTTGATCGATACTGTCACCGAACATGTATACAGATCCCTTGTATTCTATGTAGGTGTTGTCGCCATCTGCTACTGATAAAGCATTAATAGAATTGGTGACATCAATCATTTTAGATGAAAAGGCGAGTAAATAGTCGCCGATACAGCACTTAAATTTATCAAATCCGCAGTCAACACTCAAATATAATTTCTGGTCCATTCGTTTTCCTACTGCCCATCATCTTTTTCTAATTACATAGATGGCAGCTTTTCCTTTCTTTTCTTTTTCATTAACATCAATTTTATTATCATATCTTATGTTTTCGATGCTGTAGAACTACTAAGCCAATTTATTATTATCAAAAATAATAATGACGTTACCATTATAATACTGTGTATTTACGGAAATGTCAATATTATTATCTTCTTGAAATAGGATTGATCTAAATAAATGGCGCAAGAATTGCGTATTAGTGGCACTATAGTTGCACTGAAATGGCGATATAATGTCGCGATGATGGCATATAAATGGCGCGCTATAACCTTGATTTTGGTAAATGGCATAATAATTGCGTGATAATGGCATAATGATTGCGCTTTGATGGCGTTACTACTCTCCCACTGCTGATAAAACATAAAAATAAATTTGATGAATTCACAAAGAGAATTTTACTAATTAAACAAGTTCGAAGATGTACTTCCTGAATGAAGTATCTCATGATCGATAAATAGAAATTTATCATATTTAAAATAAATCAATTCATAAAAATGATAATAATAAATATGAGAAGAAAACCGCCATAGAAAAATATAGTAAATGAATTATCAATTTTGATAATAAGAATACAATTCAAGAAACAATATAGTAATAATAACATCATCACTACTATATTAAAATGAAAATGAATGATAAATATATTTATCATTATCAAATATAGTAATAACATTATTATCATATTTAGTAATAATAAACATTCTATACATACAAAAAGGTAAAAATAAATTATTATTATCATAGCAAAAGGCCTGATTGCTGAATAAATAGCAAACATATATCTGTGTAATTTAAAGAGATTCGAACTGGAATTAAAGAATAATAGAAAATTAAGATGAGAGTAGGAGAGTGGGGTAATCAAGTAAATAAAAGAAAAAGCAATCATTAAGTATGATTGCTTTTCTAGGTATAGGATATAAATTTGTAAGATGGTATCAAATTAAAGTCCAAATAATCTTGAAAAAAACCCTTTCTTTTCTGAAGTTTGTTCACCATCATGTGAAAGCTCATCCTTTAATTTTTCGATATATTCGGATTGTTTCAATATGATTTCTTGAGCATCGCTGATAACTTGGTTGTTGAGTTCATATGCTTCTTTTGAAGACGATATAATATTTTGTGCATCAGTTAACTGTTTTTGCAGCTTGTCATTTTGTCCTTTTAAAATCTCATTCTGTTTTTTTGTCTCGGAGAGTGCAGATTCATAAAACTCCCTTTGCTCTAAATAAACATCGCTAACTTTTTGGAGCAGATTTTCTATAGCTTTTTGATTTCTGGCATTAACCAAATTAAATTCATTAATAATTTGTTGATCACGTTCTGAAAGTTTATTCTTATATAAAGCCAGGATTCGCTTTCCTATAATATCAATCTGATCATCCTCATTATCGTTGTTATCATCAGCCGGCCCGTTTTCTAAAAGCTTCATGATTTCAGCATTCTGAATTCCCTTTTCTTTATAAGCAAGAATTTGCTTAAGGGTAGCATAATCAGATTCTGAATATTTGAAATTTGCACGTTTAGCATTTGCGGAAGTTGTAACGGCAACAGGATGAATATAATCGCGGAAAGTATTGATTAAGTATCGCAGATTATTCTCTGGTTTATTTAACAATTTGGCTAGCTGGCCATACGTATATAAGCCATCTATATCACTTACAATAGGACCATTATGTTCGCCTTGTTCATTTATAACAGAGCCATTATGACTACTTTGTTCAGTATCAGTTGAAGTGTCGTCAGAGTAAACAGAAGAAGAATTATCCTGAGTATCAGACTCCTCAGTTTCAGTTTTAACATCATCAAAACTCGATCCTGTGGTGTTGCTTAAGTCCTGATCAGGAACATTTTCATCTGCTTTATTACCCATAAAGTTATATTTCATGAACTCCAAAATATCACCTCTTTCATAATAACACAGTTTATTATTACTAAAAATAGTAAAAACACATGTGAAATTATTATTATTATACTAAAGCAGAATACAAAAATCAACAAATTAAGTACTGGTGGGATGAATTCTTCAATGGAGAAATCGCAGTATCATGCCACTACCCATATCCATACTTATAGTAGGTTGATACAAGATGCGGAGTAATGACGAAATACCGGAGGAAATCTTGAGACTTTGTTTATATTATGGTAAGATCCCATCTTTGACATTTTATAAAGCCAAAAACAGCCATAGCCCCAGTGTTTATCAGGGGCGTGGCTGTTTTCGTTTTTGCATTGATATGTACTATTTTTGAAATTGTGCTATTTTTCTGCTTCGTTTCTTTGATGATTGTCCGCATATCTGCCTTCGAGATGAATTCATAATCCGTTCGGAAACCGAAGGCTGTGTGCAGGGCATCTGTTAGTTTCGTGCGTTTGTAGGAAGGAATGTAGCCGCTGTCTTTGGACAGCAGAGTTATATTCATTTCCCGGAGTGCCTTCAAAATTTCGCTGCAAGTGAATTCTTCTCCAAGCTTCTTTTCCAGCAGGCGGTACACCAGAAGGCTGATGTAACAGGTCAGAAAGTGTGCTTTTATGCTGTCTTCCCGTCTTACAAAAACAGGTCTTGCTTCGAATTCTGTTTTTATGATCCGGAAGTTTTCTTCGATCTCCCAGCGGCGTCTGTTAATTATATTTATCTGGACGAACTCTTCAACGAAAAAGCTGTTTAATTCAATTACCCATATCCATACTTATAGCAGGTTGATACAAGGTACAGAGTAATGGCCAAATATCGGAGGAATCTTGAGACGTTGTTTTAATTATGGTAAGATAATATTGTACATTATTGGTTATCGAAAACAGATCGTTTGGATCAGGAAGTGTCTGGAGCGTGGCTTTGGCATTAGTGGCAGGAGTAGAATAATTTAAAATGAGTGGGCATTGCCCTGAGATTGATATGATCAGGGGAATGTCTACGGAGAGACTTTCCCTGTTTATATAAAATATTACAGAGAAAGTGAGGAGGATGAATGGATTTTTTTGTAAAACGAAATACGGAGGTGTATGTCAGATGATGGAAGATGAGGCATTACAGGTAATACAGAAAATGAATGTTAAAATAAATGGAACAGAGGATGAAGTAAAGAAAGTTTACGGAGCGCTGGAAGTTGCAAAGAGAGCACTCAAAAAGGGAATAGAGGTTCATCCACTTGGAGCCTTGCATGATGTAAAAAAAGGTACGCTGTATACATGCTCCAATTGTGGTACCCGTTTGGGCTGGGGGCCAAATGCAGCGAGATTGGCGAATTATTGTCATGGATGCGGCCAAAAAATCGACTGGAAGGGGACACCTAGAGAATAAACAATACAGCATTATAAAATATTATGCCTAAAGGGAGAGATAAAATGATATTAGACAGAGAACAGAGAGCGTCCGATCTTGCGACAAAAGCAGACAGAGATATAAGCCCAAAGCTTACAGATGAGCAGTATCATGCTCTTCTGTATTATACATTTAAAGCCGGTTTTAAGCATCCGGCGCAGCTGCTGGAAGCGTTTGTTGGTGATTTAAGTGGATGGCACAGAAATGGATCAGATGAGGAGGAACTTGCAGGCGAATGGTTTTCGCGGGCCTATAGCGGAATGGGCGGTAGTGATTCATTTCTTTACTACCTCTATGACCACCAGGTAGATATAGATGAGCTTGAACGGATTGCGGTTACGTTTGATCACAATCCAGAAGAGGTGTATGACGAAGATCCAGAAGAAGACTACAGGGAGACTTATGGGGATATCTATCCTTATGATTGGTATGAAGATTACCTGATGGATGTTCGTGATGAAATTGATGCTGACCAACGGGAAACCTGCGTGAAACTGATACGTTACCTTCTGGAGAACCAGGTAGACGGCTGCATTGACTGGGGTCATATAGATTTTCAATAGCCACAACCGATTTTGACAGGAAAAGAGGATGGTGGCTGCCTGAAATTTCTAATACCAGTGCGGCATATTCCAAGAGACAGAATTATCGGAAGCCCTCACTTCATATTTATAAGAAATTGAAGTGGGGGTTGGTAATTCATCAGGATATGCAGCGAGTATGTTGCCAGTTTCGATATTGCAATCTTAGAATTGCTTTGTTATAATAATTTCATTAGATTATTTTTTTCAAAGATACCGCTTCTGGCGGTGAGTGAGCCCATAGGGGTCTTTGGAGGGAATAGTCTATTTTTTATATTCAAATCCCGGTTAGCGATAACTGGGATTTTTTTATTTTAAGACTATTCCAAAAGGAGGAAATGATGATGGAGCAAATCATCAAACAGAACATGTTTTCGCGAACATTATTTAATGAAAGTAAGCTAGGAGCTTACTACACGGATCCGGTGCATGCCGCAAAAATTGGAAGACTGTTCCGATTGCAGGGAGAATGCTGCGTTTTAGAGCCATCGTTTGGTAATGCAGAAGCATTGAAGGCGTTTTTAAGTCAGTGCGAGAGGGCAGATGAAGCCGGTTCTGTTCATACATTTGGCGTGGAACTGAACCGGGAAACCTTTGAGCAGTATAAGCAGGAAATCGAATTTCCAGTGTGCGCTGACTTTATTGGCGGGATCCGGGCATCGAACCGGGCATTTACATTATGTTTTGCCAATCCGCCATATGGCGTAGGCGGAGATGATGGATCAACCAGATTAGAAAAACTCTTTGTTGAAAGGATCTACCAGTTAATGAAAACAAAGGGGTATCTTGTCCTGGTTGTTTCCCTTACCACAATGAATCTCGATGAATTTGCAAAGTGCCTGCTGGCAAGGTTTAAACCTGTGGCTTTCTATCGCTTTGACGATAAGGAGTTTGAGAAATACAAACAGGTAGTATTTATTGGCCAGAAGCGTGTATCAATTGGGCTTTACCGGAAAGAGTATGAGGAGTGGATGATCGCAAATCCTGGGGCACCGCTTGTGGATATACCGTATATTCCAAAAGACCCTGCCACACGCATGGAAGTTCCAGTGTCGCTGGAGAGTGAGATTGAACTGTTCACCACGAAGGAATTCGATGAGGCAATTTTACTTCATAATACGAGTGCCTTGGTGCCAGTGCTTAAAAAAGCTCTGCAGACCAATGCATACCAGTCGGTCGGACTCGGAAAGCCGATAGTCCCACTGAAAAAGGATCTGCTGTATTTATCAGCAATTGCTGGAGGCGGACAGGGTCTGGCTGGAAATGAAGACCGCGGTGATTTACACCTACAGAGAGGGCAGGCAAAGCCAGTTCAGATTGAAACTCCGGAGTTTAACGATGAAGGAGAGGTTCATTCTGTTTTAGTTACTACTCGCAACCAGATCACGCTGCATGTGATCGATAATTTCGGTACGATCCGTGAATTAGCGTAGGGGAGGGCAGTGTGATGAAAAATGGAATGATCAGAATCGGCATGTTTGAGGCATATCTGGAGCGAATGCTGGTCCGGGGACTCAAGGTGGCCTACATCAGTTATTTTACCCGGACGCTGCAGGAAGCAAAGGCAATAGCAAGTACGATGTGTACCACAGAGCAGAACACAATCTGGCTGAACAATAACGGGCCGGAGAAGCGATATAACGTGGTTGGTACCTATAAAGCTTACTATGTGCCGATCATGCGCGGAAAAGAGCGGTTTTATCATGGAGTGATCTTAAATGCAGCGATTGGAAACGATTTGTTCGTTTCAAAAGAAGAAACTGCAGGAGAAGAACTTTATGAAATTCTGATGAAAAAATATCCGCTGCCACTGCTTAAGTGGTGGGGAAAACCAATCCTTTCATATGCCTTAAAAGAGGGCCTGATCAATGCTTATTCCAATCGTCTTTATACAGAATGCATTGAAACGGAATATTCTCTACAGGGAACGGATGACCTGAAAGAAATGCAGATATATGATCTTGTAACCTTTGATTATGAGGCTTTAAAGTCTGCTATCCAGGTCCTGTTTGCGACAAAAAGATGTACGCCCTGCGGGATGTGACCGCAACCGTCAGCTGCATCCCACTCATCGCATCCAGCATCATGTCCAAGAAACTGGCTTCCGGCTCGGATGCCATCCTGCTGGATGTGACCACCGGCACCGGAGCTTTTATGAAAACGGTAGACCAGAGCATTGAGCTGGCTAAGCTGATGGTATCCATTGGCACCCATCACGGCCGCCGGGTGGCTGCCATGATCACCGATATGGACACCCCGCTGGGCCATAACATTGGCAACAGTCTGGAAGTCATGGAAAGCATGGATGTGCTCAAGGGCCATGGCCCCGCCGACCTGACCGAGGTCTGCCTGCAGCTGGCGGCGAACATGCTGGTGCTGGCCGATAAGGGCACTCCTGCCGAGTGCCGCGCCATGGCCGAGACGGCGATCGCCGATGGCTCTGCCTTTGCTAAGTGCAAGGAGATGTTTGCGGCGCAGGGCGGCGATACCCGCGTGCTGGACGATTACAGCCTGTTTGAGCAGCCCGCGGCAAGCTTTGAGCTGCTGGCAGAGCAGGACGGTTACATTGTGGCGAACGACGCCGAGAAGATCGGCTCTGCCAGCGTACTGCTGGGTGCGGGCCGACAGAAAAAGGGCGACCCGCTGGATTTTGCCGCCGGCATCACCCTGCATAAAAAGCGCGGCGACTACGTAAAGAAGGGCGAGAGTCTGGCTACCTTCTACGGCGCAGCCGATAAGTTTGAAGCTGCCGCCGCCGAGTACCGCAGCGGCCTTGGATACGGCCCTGAGAAGCCGGAGGAAGCCCCGCTGGTGTATGCCCTTGTAACGAAGGACGGCGTGGCGCGCTATTAAATGAAATAAAAGCTTCCGGGACGGTATCTCCCGGGGCTTTTTTGCGTCATTTGGCAGGTTTTTGTTGCATAATGTGGAAAACAGTGGAACTTTGGCAGGAGATATGGTATACTATGATGGATTTGTGCTGTCCCGGCAGAAGGGACGCGGAAAGAGAAAGGACTTGTTATGAAGATCATTCTGGTGGGCGGCGGCAAGGTTGGTACCGCGCTGGCGCGGCAGCTCAGTGAGGAAGACCATAATGTGACCATTGTGGATACCAACAAAGCGCGTGTGGAGCACCTGACTGAAAGCTACGATGTGCTGGGCATCGTGGGCAACGGTTCCTCGATCACCACGCTGGCAGAGGCCGGCATTGAAGACGCGGATGTGTTCATTGCCGTGACCGGTTCGGATGAGCTGAACCTGCTGTGCTGCATGTTTGCCAAAAAGGCGGGCCACTGCCATGCAATTGCCCGTGTGCGCAACCCGTCCTACAGTCATGAGCTGGACTTTATCAAAAAGCAGATCGGCATTTCGGCCATCATCAATCCGGAAATGGCTGCAGCAAAGGAGATCTCCCATCTGCTGCGCTTCCCGGGTGCAAGCAAGATCGACACCTTTGCAGACGGCCGTGTGCGGCTGATCAAGTTTGCACTCACTGCAGAGCAGGGGCTGGATGGCGTGGCCATCCGCGAGATCCCCACCCGCCTGAAGAGCGATATTCTGGTGTGTGCAGTGGAGCGCAGCGGCGGCGTGATCATCCCGAACGGTAACTTTGTACTGCAGAACGGCGATCAGGTCACCTTCCTTGCAACACAGGAAAAGGCCCACGAGTTCTTCCAGCGCATCCACCTGCCGGTGCGCCCGGTGCGCAATGCCTTCATCGTGGGCGGCGGTGCCATCGCCTTCTATCTGAGCCAGGAGCTGCTGGAAAACCACGTGCGTGTGCGCATCGTGGAGCGCGACCCTGCCCGCTGCATGGAGCTGGCCGAGCAGCTGCCCGGCGCACAGATCCTGAACGAGGACGGCTCCAACCGCGAATTCCTACTCTCGGAGGGCATGGAGTCCACCGAGGCTTTTGTGGCCCTGACCAACATTGACGAGGAGAATGTGCTGCTGACCCTGTTTGCCAAAAAGCACTCCAAGGGCAAGCTGGTCACCAAAGTCAACCGTCTGGAATTTGATGATATTCTGGCCGGTCTGGATCTGGGCAGCGTGGTCTACCCCAAGTACATGACCTGCGATTACATCGTGCAGTATGTGCGTGCACTGCAGAACGAAGCGGGCAGCAACATCAAGACACTGTACCGCATTCTGGACGACCGCGTGGAAGCGCTGGAATTTACCGTCCACGAGAAGAGCGCTGCCACCGGTGTCCCCCTGAGCCAGCTGCACCTGAAAAAGAATCTGCTGCTGTGCTGCATCACCCGCGGCCATCAGATCCTGATCCCGCGCGGCGGCGACCAGATCCAGGTGGGCGACAACGTGATCGTGGTCACGCTGGAGCATGGCCTGCATGACCTGCGGGACATCGTGGAGAGCTGACGGAGGCGGGCTATGAATTATGCGATCGTTTTCCGTCTGCTGGGCTATATCCTGATGATTGAGGGCACCCTGCTGCTTCTGCCCGCCGCTGCCAGCCTGATCTACGGCGAGTGGATGGTACTGGCAGTGTTCCTGCTCACGGCTGCCGTGAGCGCAGGCATCGGCTTTGCGCTGCGGGCCATCAAGCCCCGCAGCAAGGTATTCTATATGCGGGAGGGCTTTACTGCCACCGCACTGAGCTGGATCGTCATCTCGGTGGTGGGTGCCGCGCCTTTCGTGCTCACCGGCTGCATCCCCAACCCGGTGGATGCCCTGTTTGAAACCGTGTCCGGCTTTACCACCACCGGTGCCAGCATTCTGCCCGCCGTGGAGGGCCTGCCCAAGGGCATTTTGTTCTGGCGCAGCTTCACCCACTGGATCGGCGGCATGGGCGTGCTGGTGTTCCTGCTTTCGCTGCTGCCGCTGACCGGCGGCTCCCACGTCAACCTGATGAAGGCGGAGAGCCCCGGCCCGCAGGTGGACAAGCTGGTGCCCAAGGTGCAGTCCACTGCCAAGATCCTGTACGGCATCTACCTGGCTCTGACCCTGCTGGAGCTGCTGTTCCTGCTGGCAGGCAGAATGCCCCTGTTCGAGGCCCTGCTTACCGCCTTTGGCACGGCGGGCACCGGCGGCTTCGGCTTCCGCAACGACAGCTTTGGCAGCTTTTCCCCCTACATCCAGTGGGTCGTGACCGTGTTCATGATCCTGTTCGGCGTCAACTTCAACGCCTACTTCCTGCTGTTGATGCGTCGGTTCCGCCGGGCGGCGGCCAGCGAAGAGGTGCGCGGCTACTTTGTGGTCATTGCAGCCGCCATTGCCATCATCACGGCCAACATCTACAGCATCTACAACAGCTTTGGCGAGGCGCTGCGGCAAGCGGCGTTCCAGGTGGGTTCCATCATCACAACCACGGGCTTTTCCAGCTGCGATTTTGACCTGTGGCCCACCCTGTCCAAGGAAGTGCTGGTGGTGCTGATGTTCATTGGTGCCTGTGCCGGAAGCACCGGCGGCGGCATCAAGGTGAGCCGCATCCTCATTTTGGGCAAGACGCTGGGCAAGGAGCTCAAGCAGGCTCTGCACCCGCAGGTGGTGGCTCCGGCGCGTATGGACGGCAAGCTGCTGAACCATGAGACCATCCGTACCACCAACGTGTTCATGGCGGCCTACAGCTTCATCTTTGTGGGGTCCTTCCTGCTCATCAGTCTGAACGGCTTTGACATGGTGACAAACTTTACCGCTGTGGCGGCTACCCTGAACAACATCGGCCCGGGCCTGGAGCTGGTGGGCCCCATGCAGAACTTTAGCGGTTTTGCAGACCCGGCCAAGCTGGTGCTGATCTTTGACATGCTGGCAGGCCGGTTGGAGATCTTCCCCATGCTGGTGCTGTTCCTGCCCGACACCTGGCGCAAATTCTGATCGTACAACGAAATCTAAAAGGGGCCACCCGCTGCGGGCGGTCCCTTTGCCATGCTTGCGTTCTGCAGGCAAAAAGGGTACAATACAACTGCTGGAAAACCAACGCTTTTGGAAGAAAGGACTGCTATGGAATACGATTTTTATACGCTGGGCGTCCTTTACCTGGTCTACTCGTTTGCGGGCTGGGTAGGGGAGACGGTAGTAGCTACGGTGCGGGGCAAGCATTTTGCCAACCGCGGCGCAGCAGCCGGGCCCTTCTGCTTTGTGTACGGCTCCACGGCGGTACTGCTGGCCGTGGGCTTCACGGACCTGCGCAGCGACCCGGTGTACCTCTTCTTTGCCTGTACGCTGGCCTCCACGGTCATGGAGTGGCTGACGGCTAAGCTGCTGGAACGGCTGCACCGCCGCAAATGGTGGGACTACTCCGGTAAGCGCTTCAACCTGAACGGCTATGTCTGCCTGCAGTATTCGCTGCTGTGGGGCGTGCTGGGCACTGCCAGCGTGCTGTGGCTCAATGGCCTGCTGCTGCGGCTGTGCCAGGCCATCCCGAGCTGGCTGCTGCACCCGCTGGTGTGGGCGGCGGTCATCGTGGCAGCGCTGGACCAGATCGGTTCGGCCGTGCTGGTAGGGCGCTATGCGGCCAAACACCCGGTGCTGGAACAGCTGAACCAGCGGCTGGGTGAAAGCTCCGACGGCCTGCGCCGCCGCATTGCCCTGTATGTGGAAAAGCGCATCCAGCGGGCCTACCCGGCGGCGGCCCGGCAGGAACCGACCATTGCCCAAAACGGCGAAACGCCCCTGAGCGCCGCCGATCTGCTGTGGCTGTTCGTGGTAGGCGCGTTTCTGGGGGACCTGGTGGAAACAGTGTTCTGCCGCCTGACGGCAGGCGTCTGGATGAGCCGTTCCAGTCTGGTGTGGGGGCCGTTCAGCGTGGTGTGGGGCCTGGCTCTGGCCCTGACCACCGTGCTGCTGCGCCAGAATCAGGACAAGAGCGACCGCTACCTGTTTGTGTTCGGCACGGTGATGGGCGGCGTGTACGAGTATGTGTGCAGCGCCGTGACCGAGCTGTTGTTTGGCACGGTGTTCTGGGATTACAGCAAATTCAAATTCAATCTGGGCGGGCGCATCAACCTGCTGTACTGCTTCTTCTGGGGCATGGCGGCCGTGGTGTGGATGCGCTACGGCTACCCGGTGGTCATGAAGTGCATGACCCGTCTGCGCAGCCGGGTGCGGCCGTGGATGACCGTGCTGCTGGCGGTGTTCATGGCGGTGAACATGGTCACCAGCTCGCTGGCGCTGGCCCGTTACGACGCCCGTACCAGCGGGGTGCCAGCTGCCAATGCCGTGGAGACCTATCTGGACGCCCATTTCGACAATGCCCGCATGGAACGCATCTATCCCAATGCGAAAAAAGTGGAAAAGGCCGGGTGAAACTTCCGGATTCCGCTTGCTTTTATGTCCGGCAGACAGTATAATAAACAGGATAAAAGGGAGTAAAGGGCGCAGACCCGGCAGGGCCATGCGCTGTGCTGCAGCGACAACCCGGCAGAAATGCCCGATGCAGTACCGAATGCTTGAGACTTTTATTACAAGGACGTAGTATGCGTACCCTGTAATAGGAGTCTTTTCTTTTTTGCCCGGCTGAGAGACTCCCGTTCCTGGAGCCGGGCCAAGGAACAATCAAAAAGGAGAAAAAACATGCTTATACCTGTTTTGCTGTTTATCGTAGGCCTGTTGTGCCTGATCAAGGGCGGTGACTGGTTTGTGGACGGTGCCACCGGCATTGCCCGCCGCTTCCATGTGCCGGAGTTGCTCATCGGTGCTACGGTGGTGTCCATCGGCACCACCCTGCCGGAGGTGATGGTGTCTACCACCTCGGCTCTCACCGGCCACGGCGAGATCGCCTACGGCAACGCCATTGGTTCGGTCATCTGCAATTCCGCCCTCATTGCGGCCATTCCCATTGTGGCCAAGCCGGGCAAGGTGGACCCCAAGAGCCTGCGCACCCCGGTGCTGTTCTTCTTTGTGGCGGCAGCCTTCTACGCTGGTGTGGCCTACACCACCGGCTCCTTCACCCGGCTGGTGGGCATCATCCTGCTGGCCATGTTCGTGGCCTACATCGTCTGCAACGTGATGGCCATGAAGAATGCCCCCGCCCCGGAAGAAGAGGAAGAGCCGGAAGAAAACGCTTCCTTTGCCAAGGAACTGGGCCTGCTGGCGGTGGGCGCGGTGCTCATCGCGGTGGGCGCGGACCTGCTGGTGGACAACGGCACCCTCATTGCACAGGCACTGGGCGTGCCGGAGTCGGTCATTGCTCTGACCTTTGTGGCACTGGGTACCTCGCTGCCGGAGCTGGTCACGGCCATCACCTCGCTGGCCAAGGGCCACGGGGCACTGTCGCTGGGCAACGTCATCGGTGCCAACGTGTTCAATCTGGTGCTGGTGAGCGGCGTCAGCGTGACGCTGGCCCCCTTTACCATCCCGCAGAACTCCACCATTGCTGGCATGAACGCCTCGCTGGTGATGGATATTCCGGTGATGTTTGCGGTCATGCTGTTGCTGACGGTGCCCGCCCTGCTCAAGGGCAAGCTCAGCCGCCCGCAGGGCATTGCGCTGCTGTGCATCTACGCTGCTTTCTGCGTGGTGCAGTTCACCATTTGATGACGAAGTAAAAAACAGGCCCCCGCACGGTTTTGTGCGGGGGCCTGTCTGCGTTTTGTGGTTACTGCTGTGCAAAAATTTTGACTTCGTCCTTGTCCATGAAGGCGGCGCCGGCAAACCCGGCGGCCTCCAGCTGGCCCAGCTGCTTGCCCAGCTTCTTGGCCTGCTGCAGCACGGTGACGTTGTAGGTGTCACGCAGGGCGGCGGCCTTGCTCAGCACGGCGGGGAAGTCGGCGTCCTTGCCGTACAGCAGGGCGATCTTCTGCTTGGCACCGGGGATCTGATACCCCTGTTCCAGCAGGATGCCGCACACGCGCTCGAAACCGATGGAGAAGCCCACGGCAGGCACCTGGGTGCCCAGGAACTTGCCCACCATGTTGTCGTAGCGGCCGCCGCCGGCCACGGCACCGCTGAACTGCGGGCAGGTGATCTCGAACACCATGCCGGTGTAGTAGCCCTGACCGCGCACCAGGCTGGGGCAGTAGGCCACCTGATAGCGGTCGGCAGCCAGCGCATTGGCGGTGGCCAGAACGTACTTCAGGTCATCGGCGATGGCGGGGTCGGCGCAGCGGGCAGCCACGGCGTCCAGCGTCACCTCACCGGCGGCGATGAAATCGGCCAGTGCGTTGATGGCGGCTTCCGGCAGCTGCTTTTCGGTCAGCTCGGCCTTCACGCCGTCAGCACCAATCTTGTCCATCTTGTCAAAGGTGATGCAGACGGAATCCAGCGAATCGGCGGCAAAGCCCATGCTCTCCAGCATGCCGCGCAGGATGCGGCGGTCGTTGATGTTCACCGTGAAGCCGGTGAAGCCGATGTTCAGAAGGGCGCGGGTGGTCACGTCGATCAGCTCCACCTCGGCGTTGGGGGAGCTGTCGCCCAGAATGTCGATGTCGCACTGCACGAACTCGCGCAGACGGCCCTTCTGGGGGCGCTCGGCACGGAACACGCGGTCGGTCTGGATCACCTTGAAGGGGCTGGGCAGCTTGTCCTTGTTGGCGGCATAGTAGCGGCTCAGGGGCAGGGTGAGGTCGTAGCGCAGGCCCATATCGGAGAGCTGCTTGGGGTCGCCGGTGTTCAGGGCGGCGGTGAGCTTGTCGCCGCGCTTGAGCACCTTGAAGATCAGGTTCAGGTTGTCGCCGCCGTCGGACTTGTCCAGATTTTCCATGTCCTCCAGCATAGGGGTGGAGATGCGCTCAAAGCCGGACGCACGGTAGGTCTCCAGGATCTTGCCCTGGATGTAGTCGCGCAGGGTCTGCTCGGCGGGCAGCAGGTCGCGCATGCCCTTCAATGCCTGTGTTTTCATGGTTGCAATACCTCTCTATATGTCAATTGAATTGTTTCCAGTACATCATATTATAAAGGAAACTGCCGGATTGTCAATCCGAATGGGCACACTATCGCAAATTGCACGGATTTTGAGGTGAAACGATGAAACAGCAGTTTGCAGCAAAACACCCGTGGACGATCCTTGCCGCTGGGGCCGCCATTCAGGTGCTCACGGGGCTTCCGGCGGCGTGGGGCGTGTTCCAGCAGCCGGTCATGGAGGAATACGGCCTGTCGGAGCAGGGGGCGGGGTATGCGTTTGGCATCCTCATCGCGGCCTTCGGTGTGGGGTGCGTGCTGGGCGGCTTCCTGCAGGACAGGCACGGCCCCCGCTGCGCGGGCCTGTGGGGCACCGCCCTGCTCTGCGGCGGCTTTTTTGCGGCGGGCCTGCTGCCGCCGGGCAGCGCAGAGGCGTTCTTTCTGGCGTTCAGCATCCCGGCGGGGCTGGGCACGGCGTTTTTGTATCCGTCCATCCAGTCCTGCGCCCAGAAGTGGTACGCCGACCGCAAGGGGCTGGCCACCGGCGTCATCGGCGGGGCGGTGGGCCTGAGCGGTGCCTTCCTCACCGTATTCGTGCGCACGGCAGTGCGGGGATTTTGGGTCGTGCAGGGCATCCGGGGGGCCTTTTGGGCACTGGGTGCGGTCACCCTGCCGGTATGCCTTGTGGGCAGTCTGCTTTTGCAGGACCCGCCGCAGACCGGGCAGCCCCAAAAACCGCAGGAGAACGGCAAAAACACCATTGACCTTGCCCCGCAGCAGATGCTGCGCACAAAGCAGTACTGGCTGTGCGCCGGAGCGGTGTGCTTTTCTACCCCTGCAGTGCTGCTGTTCAGCCCCATTATTTTAAAGCTGGGCATGGAGCGCGGGTTGGAGGAGCAGGCGGCGCTATGGAGCGTGGTACTGGGCAGCGTGGGCAGTGCGGCAGGCCGCCTGCTGATGCCCCTGCTCAGTGACCGAATCGGCCGCCGCCCCACCGACATGCTACTGTTTGCGGTGTCTGCCGGGCTGTCGGCGGGGTTTGCCTTTGCACAGGGCTGGGGCGTGGTGGCCTGCTATGCGGGCCTCACCTTCTGCTACTCGGCGCTGGCGGCGGTTCTGCCGGCCCTTTCCACCGACCTGTTCGGCTTCCCCCATGCGGGGGTCAACTATGGCTTTCTGGCGCTGGGGCAGAGCGTGGGCAGCCTTGCCTTTCCGTTTGCGGCCAATTTCTTCGGGCTGGAAGTCGGTCGGCATTGGATGGCTGTGGCAGCAGCCGGGGCCGGCTTTGCCTGCATCCGGGCCTTGCGGCCGGTGGAACCGTCTGCCGGGCGCGGACAGCAGGGCATGGACCGGACCTGCTGACAGAATTGACAGAAAAATGACAAATGCCCGGCAGAAAGCGGACGAATTGACGGTTACCTCTTATTTTTATTATATTTATTATTTTCGATATATTTAATAATATCTCATTTTAGTTCTATTTTTATCTTGCCGACATTTTCTTGATATATTTCAAAATGCCCTCTTTCCTATTTTCACTGACTGTCCTTCGCTTTGTCATTGTTGTCTGCGAGATTATTTAACTCATCTCTATCCTTTTTTCCAGTCAGCTTATTTCGAATCGGTATCTTCGCAATAATCGTAAACCCGATCATTCCTTGATAGTTAACCTCACCATTTAGAAGCTCTACCCTTTCTCTTATATGTTTTAAACCAAAGCCTTCTTTTATTGACTCACAACCGCAGCCATTATCACTGATGATAATCATCAGCTCCTCATCTTTTTCGCTAATACGAATCCAGATTTCTGTTGCCTTTCCGTGGCGAATAGCGTTGGTCGTGCTCTCCTGTATAATACGGTAAATGACTTCCTCCTCATCTGCCTCAAATTCAAGTTCTTCCATATAAGAAACAAAGTAAATTTTCGTGTTCGTGACCTTTGACATATCCTCTATCATCTGATGAATCGCATTGTTCAGTGACATTCGCTCTAATGCATCCGGCTTTAACTTTCTTACCGAACGGCGGACATCCTGAAGCCCACGTCTTGCAGTATCGCCGATTCCTTCCAGCTGTTCTTTCGCTTTATCTGGTGCAATGTCCATAAGTACCAGTACCGCATCAATCCCAACTGATATTCCTGTTAAAATATGTCCTAGCGTATCATGGATTTCTCTTGCCAGGCGATTTCTCTCTTTCGTCTCTCCCATTAATTCTTTTTCCTGAGCGAACTCATGAAGCTGTTCATTTGCTTTTTGCAACTGTTCATTTAAAAGCTTGATTCGTTCTCTCTCTCTTCGGTCCTTCATCATAAGAATAACAATGTATATTAGAAACAAGACCATATTTGTAATCTCACAAATCGTCTTTACACTGAGAAAAATCCTTTCTGTATTCCAGTCATAAAATGCAGCCCACGTCTCAAAAGAATTTAATGGAATAAACATCGTAACAAGATTGTAACTGCATACCATGTAACATAAAAATGCAATAAATAAAAATATCAATTTATTTTTCCTGTCCTCGACATAGGTGAGCATATCCGCTACTACAAGAAAAATCACTCCATTATAAGACATATCTAACTCTTTCAATACAAAAATAAGAAAGATAATCTCGAACACATTCCACAGTAAAACCTTCTCTTTGCCCTCGGCCTCATTTTTTCTCTTGTAATAAATAATCCCACATAAAAAAAAGAGAGAAAATACTACCATAATGATTCTTTGTTCCGGTCTTTCCGGCATCACCTTAAGCGTTCCAATAAATTTTTGTGCTTCCTGAGCCGCCGCCACCCTGTACTGTGTCAATACGATGGTAAAAGTAAGAAAGAGAACAATAATCACATTAAGCAATACCATCATCGTAAAACACTGGTGCTGATATCCTGCCGCGTCCTTTTTTTTTTCCATTGATATTCCTCCTTCCTCTTACTGCCATCCTGACAGGCTATAATCATTTATATTGTCTTTTGTAATAAGGGAAACAGGAACAATGCACTGCTTTTCAGTTTTCTTTCCATCAAGAATTTTGTAAAGCATTTCCACAGTTTTCTTTCCGGTAGTTCTTGGTGACTGTGCTGAAGTTGCCGCCATCTTGTTTTCATAGATCATCGTTTTAGCCTCCGGCGAACCATCCGCCCCATATACAAGAACATCTGATAACATATGCTCCGCATCTAACGCAGCCATCGCCCCCATTGCACTTGGATCATTTAATGCCATTACCACATCAATATCTTTCGTTTTATTTAAAACTTTTTCCACCAGCGGCTGAGAAAGTTCAAGC
>OGYU01001069.1_pt1 | contig 20307 bp, 15 predicted proteins | sample 1576581 | NCBI WGS metagenome assembly OGYU01 (sample SAMEA3541547, study PRJEB24748) | human gut metagenome | biome: human gut; feature: human-associated habitat; material: faeces | place: China | collected 2012 | reverse complement strand
CATGAACTCTTTCAAAATATCATTTTGAATAGTTCCGGCCATTTCTTCCAGTTTAGCTCCCTGTTCCAGTCCTGCATTGATATAGAATGCCATAACAGGAAGTACGGCGCCGTTCATAGTCATGGAAACAGACATCTTATTCAATGGAATACCGTCGAACAATACCTTCATATTTTCCAGTGAGCAGATTGAAACACCGGCCTTACCAACATCTCCCACTACACGCGGATGATCTGGGTCGTAGCCGCGGTGTGTCGGAAGGTCGAAAGCAACAGACAAACCTTTCTGTCCGGAAGCCAGGTTACGGCGATAAAATGCATTTGATTCTTCAGCTGTAGAAAATCCTGCATACTGGCGGATAGTCCACGGACGGAACGTATACATCATCGAGTACGGACCTCTCAGGTAAGGAGGAATACCCGCAGCATAGTTCAGATGCTCCATGCCTTCCAGGTCTTCTTTCGTATAAACCGGCTTCACCTGAATCTGTTCCGGTGTTCTCCAATTGGCTTTGATGTCATTGGCTTTTTGCCATTCCATACCATTTTGAGGATGGAATCCGTCATATATATCGATATTTTTAAAATTCGGTTTCATAGCATTACTTAATTCCTAGCTTTTCATTATATTCTTTCAAGGTCTCCAATACGTTGCAGCGTACATGTATGAAGTTTTCTATGCCGGCAGCTTTCAATTCTTCCATGCAAGCAGGAGCTCCTGCCACAATAAACATGGCTCTTCCGTTTACAGCTTTGAATGCCGGAATAGCATATTCTGCATATTCATCATCGCTTGAGCAAATAACAACGATGTCAGCGTTGGCTTTCATTGCAGCCTCTACTCCTTCTTCAACGGTTGGGAATCCCAGATTGTCTATTACTTCATATCCGGCACAAGCCAGGAAGTTGCATGAGAACTGTGCGCGTGCTTGTCGCATCGCAAGATTTCCGATAGTCAGCATGAAAGCTTTTGGACGTTTGCCAGAATGTTCTGTCTGCAAACGTAAAGCTTCGAATTCGCTGGCAGCACGGCTGGTTTCCAGTTTAGCAAATGAAGCTTCTTCCTCGTGATTATGTCCGCCACCACAGCAACATTTGTGTTCTGATGGGGTCTTTTCTCCTGCCAATTCGTTGAAATTAGGATACTGATTGGTTCCCAGCAGGATTTCTTTACGTTTCGAAACAGCTTCATGGCGTGCTTTGTTGCTTGTGTTAACAGCATTTTGTACGCTTTCGTCGAAGATAGACTTAACCATTCCGCCGGCCTCTTCTACTTGCAGGAACAAATCCCAGGCTTGTTTAGCAATAGAGACTGTTAAATTTTCAATATAATATGAACCGCCGGCAGGATCGACAATGCGGTTAAGATGAGATTCTTCTTTCAAAAGTAATTGCTGATTACGTGCAATACGTTCTGAAAAGTCATTAGGAGTTTCGTATGCTTTATCGAAAGGAGTTACTGTGATAGAATTTACTCCTGCAATAGCAGCACTCATAGCTTCAGTCTGAGTACGGAGCAAGTTTACATGAGCATCGAATAAGGTCAGATTGAAGCTTGAAGTTTCGGCATGAGCAATCATTTTACAAGCACATTCGCATTGCGGGTTGTAAGCTTTGACAATGTTTGCCCATAACATACGTGCTGCACGGAACTTGGCAATTTCCATGAAATAGTTGGAACTGATACCGAAGTTGAATTTGATCTTCTTTGCAGCCAGATTAACAGGAACTCCTGCTTCTGTCAATCTGTTCAGGTATTCATTTCCCCATGCCAGTGCATATCCCAGTTCCTGATAAATATAAGCTCCAGCATTGTTTAGTTGAAGTGAGTTGACTCCTATACAACGGAAATGAGGATATTCAGCCAGAATTTCTACCAACTCTTTGGCTTTCGATATGATCGGGCTGACATCTTTCCCTTTTTGAAGCATTTTGCCGATAGGGTCGAAGTTTATTGAGCCGTACAGTTTATTCGGATCATATCCTTTTTCTTTGAAATAAGCAACGAGTAATTCAGCCAGCTGAGTAGAATGGCGCTGACAAGTAGTGAAGTTAATTTCTATACAGTCGCAACAGATGTCTTTCAGTAGAGTTGCGATGTATTCAGCACTCAAATCTTTGGGTTTAATGTGGAAACCCAGTGAGTCAATTCCCTTGTTCAGCAAATCAAGTGCTTTCTGGTTTGCTTCAGCAGGTTCTTCTACACGAACGTCCTGACGGATATACCAGGTATTGTCATCTTTTTTATTACCTCTGATGTAAGGATATTCTCCCGGAAGTCCTTCAGTTGTTTTAAGTCCTTCCAAATCTTCTTGGCGGTAAAACGGTTTTACTTTAAATCCTTCGTTTGTTTTCCACACCAATTTCTTTTCGTAATCGGCTCCTTTCAAGTCGACCATGATTTTATCCATCCATTCTTGTGTCGATACGGAGGGAAAATCTGAAAAGAGTTTTTCTTTACTATCTGCCATAGTGAATGAGTGTTTATGATATTATGATTTAAGTTAGTTGGCATGGAGGTTGGAACCCATGCGAGGCAAATATACAAAGTAAATTGCACATCCCGACAAAAAGTGAGTATTTTTTTAGATTCAAATGTTTGACTTATTCTTTTTAATTGCCTACATTTGTGGCGCTTAAAAATATAATATTATGAATTGGCTACAAGATTTATTAACTAATCCCGACTCCATAGCACATATAGTCGCATTATATTCTTTTGTAATTGCAGTTGGAGTTCTTTTGGGAAAAATCAAGATTTTCGGTATATCTCTTGGAGTTACCTTCGTATTATTCGTAGGGATTCTTGCCGGACATTTTGGATTTACAGGAAATCAGTCCATCCTTTCGTTTTTGCAGGATTTTGGATTGATCTTGTTTGTGTTCTGTATCGGTTTGCAGGTCGGTCCTTCTTTCTTCTCTTCTTTCAAAAAAGGAGGAATCAGGCTGAACATGCTGGCTGTGGGTATCGTGGCACTGAATATAGCGGTTGCCATAATTATTTACTATGCTTTGCAAGGTCGGGTGGAAATTCCGATGATGGTAGGTATTCTTTGCGGTGCGGTAACGAATACTCCGGGTTTGGGTGCTGCCAACGAAGCTTTGCAGCAATTAGGTTATCAAGGGCCGGAAATAGCTATGGGATATGCCTGTGCTTATCCTTTGGGTGTTATGGGTATCATTCTTTCACTTATTCTTATCCGTTATATTTGTCGGGTAAATTTGGACAAAGAAGCTGATGATATCCAGAAAGAAGAAGAGGCAAATCCTCACTTGAAGCCTTACAACATTGCCCTGAAAGTAGAGAATGCAGCATTGAGTGGAAAGAAACTTTCTCAGGTTCAGAGCTTTTTGGCAAGAGATTTTGTCTGCTCTCGTATTTTGCAGGATGGACATGTACATATTCCTAATGCAGATACGGTCTTGCGTTTGGGCGATGAAATGAACATTGTATGTGCAGAAAATGACTCTGAAGCGATTCAGGCTTTCATCGGTTCGAAAGTTGATGATGTAGACTGGGATAACCAGAGCAAACAAGACAAGCCGATGATATCACGCCGTATATTGGTTACCCAACCGGCTATTAATGGTAAGACATTGGGTGAGCTTCATTTCAGCAGTATGTATGGTGTGAATGTAACTCGTGTCAACCGTTCGGGTATGGACTTGTTTGCTGCGCGTCAGTTGATTCTTCAGGTGGGCGACCGTGTCATGGTAGTAGGACCACAGGATGCTATCGAACGAGTTGCCGATTTGCTGGGTAATCAGTTGAAGCGTCTGGATCATCCTAATATCGTAACCATCTTCGTTGGTATTTTATGTGGTATCCTTTTCGGAAGTCTGCCTATTGCATTTCCGGGAATACCTACTCCAGTGAAACTGGGTCTTGCTGGAGGTCCGCTGATTGTGTCTATTCTTATCGGACGTTTCGGACATAAAGTAAAACTGGTGACTTATACAACTATGAGTGCCAACTTGATGCTTCGTGAGGTCGGTTTGGTGCTGTTCCTTGCCAGTGTCGGAATCAAGGCTGGTGGAAACTTTGTTCAAACGGTAGTAGAAGGCGATGGTTTGCTGTATGTAGGTATCGGATTCCTTATAACCATTATTCCACTTCTCATCATTGGAATGGTAGCCCGCTGGCGACATAAAGTAAACTATTTTACATTAATGGGATTGATAGCCGGTAGTAATACAGACCCTCCTGCATTGGCTTATGCCAACCAGATTTCAGGAAATGATGCTCCGGCAGTAGGATATTCTACTGTATATCCGTTAGCGATGTTCCTTAGAATCCTTACAGCTCAGTTGCTTATCTTATTTATGGCTGGATAAGATATCTGTGATATATAAAAACGTCCTGGTGTTGATTTAATCAGACATCAGGACGTTTTTTTGTATATCAGAATCAATTTTCTTTACCTGCTACCCAGATAGAGGAAGAACATACCGATAAGCACAAGCAACAAGTCGATGGCTTTGCTCCTCAAATTCTTTTCATGGAACATCATTGCACCGAAAAGAAATGAAACAACTACGCTTCCCCTGCGGACCATTGATACGATAGAAATCATGGAATCTTCCATACTCAGGGCATAGAAATATACAAAATCGGCAGCCGACAGGAAGACAGAAATCAGGATGATACACCAGTCCCATCGGAAAGGAGTAGATGTTTTCCGTTTAGGCCACCATAAGAACATCAGTACTCCCCCCATCATGAAAAGCTGATAAATATTATACCATGCCTGTACCTGCATGTTATTGAATCTTCCCATAAGATATTTGTCGTATAGTCCGCTTACTGCTCCCAGTACTGCAGCCAGTACTACAAACCATATCCATCGGTCGTGTTTGAAATCGATACCTTCCTTTTTCCCTGAACGGCTCAGCATGAAAAAAGAAATTACAGCCATGAATACACCGATCCATTGATACAGGTTCAGGCGTTCTCCGAATATCAGCATGGCACCTACAAGGGTCATCACCGGACGGGTAGCATTAATCGGCCCCACGATAGTAAGCGGAAGATGCTTCATACCGAAATACCCGAATGCCCATGAAGACAATACAATAAACGATTTCAGCAAAATAAATTTATGTACTTCCCATCCTCCCGAATCGGGTACATAAAAAATAGAGTCTTGTAACATCTGCGGTGCGAAGTGTGACAGCAGGATGAACGGAATAAAAATAATACTCGAAAAAAGTGTATTGAGCGCCAGTACAGGAAGTACAGCATTATTACTCAATGACTTTTTCTTGAAAACATCGTAAAAGCCCAGCAACGCTGCCGAGCAGAAGGCTAATAGTAACCACATAATCTTTTTATATCGCTTTATAAATTTGGCTGCAAAGTTACAAAAAATCGTCAAAGATTTGCATAGCTCATGCGGTATGTCTATTTTTACTAAATTTCTACAACTGCAAAATTATCAGTAAAGTACAATGAACGAGCAAGTCTTGCATAAACTGAAAGTGCTGGCAGAGTCAGCAAAATATGATGTATCATGTTCTTCCAGCGGAACCGTACGCCGCAATTCTTCGGGAGGTGTCGGAAATACTGTAGGAGGGTGGGGGATATGCCATAGCTTTGCAGAAGACGGACGATGCATTTCGCTTCTGAAAGTGATGCTTACCAATTATTGTATTTACGATTGCGCTTATTGTATCAACCGTATCAGCAACGATATACCGCGGGCTACCTTGTCTGTCAGCGAGTTAGTCGAACTGACCATGGAGTTTTATCGCAGAAACTACATCGAGGGACTTTTTCTTAGCTCGGGAGTGGTGAGAAATCCTGACTATACCATGGAACGTCTGGTACGTGTGGCAAAAGACTTACGTACGATTCATCGGTTTAATGGCTACATACATCTGAAAAGTATTCCCGGAGCCAGCAGAGAACTGGTTCGTGAAGCCGGACTTTATGCCGACCGTCTGAGTGTAAACCTTGAAATACCTACCGAAGCTAATCTCAAGATGTTGGCTCCTGAAAAAGACCATCGCAGTGTGTATCTGCCTATGAGATATATCCGTGAAGGAGCACTTGAAAGTGCGGAAGAGCGGAAGCATCACCGCCATGCCCCGCGTTTTGCGCCGGCAGGACAGAGTACGCAGATGATTGTCGGGGCAACTTCGGAAAGCGACCGAGATATTCTGAAAGTTTCTTCTGCGCTTTACGCTCAGCCTACCATGAAACGTGTGTATTATTCGGGATATATTTCTGTCAATACCTACGACAAGCGCCTGCCTGCTCTGAAACAACCTCCTCTCGTGCGTGAGAATCGATTGTATCAGGCCGACTGGCTGTTACGGTTTTATCAGTTTCGGGTAGATGAACTGGTAGATGAGGCTAGTCCGGATCTCGATCTGGAAGTCGATCCTAAGCTGGCATGGGCATTGAAGCATCCGGAGTTTTTTCCTGTAAATATTTATACGGCAGATTATGAAACTCTGCTTCGTGTGCCGGGTATTGGTGTGCGTTCGGCAAAAATGATTGTCATGTCGCGCCGTTTCTCACGCATTGGTTTCTATGAACTGAAAAAAATGGGAGCAGTAATGAAAAAAGCCCGTTATTTTATTACGTGCAACGAGTTGCCTGACAAGACAATACACGAACTTACTCCGCTGGGTGTGAGAAAGTTACTTGTTCCGAAGCCAAAGAAACGTACGGACGACCGTCAGCTTACACTCAATTTTGATTTCGATTAGCGTGAACCTTTGCTCGGGATGGATTGTAATATCATTATTAAGCTAAAAAGAAAATGAGTTATGTGGAAGAATCTGTTCAAGGAATTGAAACGGAAAGACCACCAGAGATATCTGGGTGGTCTGGATATATTTAAATATATCGGTCCCGGACTGCTGGTTACTGTGGGGTTTATCGACCCGGGGAACTGGGCCTCTAATTTTGCTGCGGGTTCCGATTATGGTTATGCACTGTTGTGGGTAGTAACACTTTCTACGGTCATGCTGATCGTGCTTCAGCATAATGTAGCGCATTTGGGTATCGTTACCGGATTGTGTTTGAGTGAGGCAGCCAATAAATATACGCCGAAGTGGATAGCACGCCCCATACTGGGAAGTGCTGTGCTGGCAAGCATCTCTACTTCACTGGCGGAAATATTGGGAGGAGCCATTGCACTGGAGATGTTGTTTGATATACCGATTATTGCAGGAGCCGTACTGACTACGGTATTTGTGCTGATATTGCTTTTCACTAATTCGTACAGGCGTATAGAACGGGGAATCATTGCTTTCGTATCGGTTATCGGTCTTTCTTTTCTTTACGAACTGTTTCTGGTAGATGTCGACTGGGGACTGGCTGCACGTTCGTGGGTGACACCAAGTATTCCGCAGGGAAGTATGCTCATTATTATGAGTGTATTGGGAGCAGTTGTCATGCCTCATAATCTGTTTCTTCATTCGGAGGTAGTACAGAGCCGTGAATACAATAAGGAGGACGAACAGGCTATCAAGAAACATTTGAAGTACGAATTTTACGATACGTTGCTGTCGATGGGAATAGGATGGGCTATCAACAGTGCCATGATTTTGCTGGCTGCTACTACTTTCTTTGTGCACGGCACTCCGGTAGAAGAACTTCAGCAGGCAAAATCGTTGCTCGATCCCTTGTTGGGAAGTCAGGCTGGCGCTATTTTTGCACTGGCTCTGCTCATGGCTGGTATTTCATCTACTGTTACCAGTGGTATGGCAGCCGGTTCTATTTTTGCCGGTATCTTTGGAGAATCTTATAATATTCGCGATATTCATTCTAAGGTAGGAGTGCTCCTTTCATTAGGATTGGCACTGGTGATTATTCTTTTTATTGAAAATCCGTTCCAAGGACTGATTATTTCGCAGATGGTGTTGAGTATTCAGCTACCTTTTACTGTTTTCTTACAGTTGTCGCTCACCTCGTCAAAGCGTGTTATGGGGCAGTACGCCAACTCACGGTGGAGCACGTTTGTACTTTATACCATTGCCATCATCGTTTCGGTACTCAATATTATGTTACTTTTCAGTTGATTCTAAAATAAACACTTCGGCAAGGTAAGTAAAAAACTTCAGCAATTTTTCAGAAAAATATCGAGATGTTTTTCTGAAAAATTGCTGAAGTTTTTTTAAAGGATAAACATAAACTGAAAATGTCTTGATTGTACCCTTTGTATGGAGTTTATTTTCAGTCGTTTAATTGTTGTCTGGCTTTTAGCTTACGGAAGTGATAAATCAGCATTAGTGCTGCCATGATAAAGGCTAATGTATCCGATAGCGGCATACTGAACCAGACTCCTTCCACACCGAAATGCGGCGGAAGTAAAGCCAGTCCGGGCAACAGAAAGACGAGTTGTCTGGAAAGAGAAAGCAGAATAGAGATGCTGACTTTACCGATTGATTGGAAAAACTGTGTAATCACAATTTGTGCGCCGATAATGGGAAACGCCATGACACCGATGCGAAGTGCCAGTGTTGCCTGTTCGGTCAGTTCATGGTTGGTAGTAAACATTCCCACAAATATACTGGGGAATAATTCGCTTATCAGGAATCCGACAGTTGTAATGGTACATCCGGCTATAATACCCAGCCGGAGAGTCTGTTTCACACGGTCATAATGACGTGCTCCGTAGTTGTAGCCAGAAATGGGCTGCATTCCCATTGTGATTCCCATTACAATCATCACAAACAACATTTGTATTCTGTTCAGGATGCCGAATGCCCCGATAGAAAGATCTCCACCATACGTCAACAGACGGTTATTGATAAAAATCACGATACAACATGCACATACATTCATGATAAAAGGCGACATACCGACTCCGAATATATTCATGATGATGTGCTTTTTCAGCTTGAAGCTGGGACGTTTGAAGCGAATATAGCTTTTCTTATCGTAGAAATGATAGAGCACCCATATCATACCAACGAATTGTGACATGATAGTAGAAAGGGCTGCCCCTCTTATTCCCCACTCCAGTACAAAGATACAGATAGGAGCAAGAATTACGTTACAGCCTACTGTCAGTATTGATGATAACATGGCTTTCTTGGGATAACCGGTAGCACGCATGATGTTGTTCAGTCCTACCATTACATACGAGATTGGGCTTCCCAGCAGAATAACCTGCATGAAATTGCGTGCATAGGGCAGGGTACTTTCACTTGCACCGAAGAAATATAAGATATCATCCAGAAATATCAGTGTGATTCCTCCGTAAAAAATGGCATTGACGATACAGAGAATAGTAACATTTCCTAAAATGTCTTCCGCTCCTTTTATATCTTTCTGTCCCAGACGAATAGACGAAATAGTGGCTCCTCCTACACCAACCAGGGTGCAGAACGCGATAAGCAGGTTCATCAGCGGGAAAGTAATGGCAAGTCCGGAGATGGCCAGCGCACCTACTCCATGTCCGATAAAGATACTGTCGATGATATTGTACAATGAAGTCAGTGTCATACCGATGATGGCAGGTATGGAATACTGTAAAAGTAATTTGCCTATAGGCGCATTTCCTAAAACATGCGGATTGTTTTCTTCCATTTTGTACTTTGGTTAAAATTATGTGCTCAAAGTTAGGAATATGGCGTGATATTTCAGAACTTTGTACCGTTAAATCAACTAAATGGTAAAGAGAATGGATAAAACAAAATGTATAGCAGCCTTGTTCGACTTTGATGGAGTAGTAATGGATACAGAAACCCAGTACAGCATATTTTGGGATGAGATAGGTAGACAGTATTTCCCTCAGATAAAAGATTTTGGACGCATCATCAAAGGACAGACTTTGACACAGATTTACGCAAAACATTTTTCGGGTATGGAAAAAGAACAGCAGGAGATTACTGCTCGTTTGAATCAGTTTGAAAAAGAAATGTCCTTCAATTATATTCCCGGAGTAGTTGCCTTTATGGAAGATTTACGTGCTCACGGTGTAAAGATTGCTATTGTTACCAGTTCGAACGATTTGAAGATGGCGAATGTATACAAGGCACATCCTGAACTGAAAGAGCTGGTAGACCGTATTCTCACGGCCGAAATGTTTACTCGTTCGAAACCGGCTCCGGATTGTTTTCTGCTGGGAGCGGAAGTCTTTGATACAGTAGTCGAAAACTGTGTGGTATTCGAAGATTCTTTTCACGGACTGGAAGCCGGAAATGCTGCAAATATGGCAGTCGTAGGCTTGTGTACGACTAACTCGGCAGAGGCAATTGCTGACAAATGTAAACTGGTTATCCCCGATTTTACTGCCTTCTCATTCGAAAAGATGAAAGCCCTGCTTGCTTAACTCGTCAGAATGAACTACATTTGCCGCAATTTTATTAAATTAAGGAGAAAACTTTATGGCAGGATATCTTTCTGGTGATACACGAAAAGTGACAACTCACCGTTTGATTGAAATGAAAGAAAGAGGTGAAAAAATTTCCATGTTGACCTCTTATGATTATACGATTGCCCAGATTGTTGACGGGGCTGGAGTAGATGTTATTTTGGTAGGTGATTCTGCATCGAACGTTATGGCGGGTAATGTGACTACATTGCCTATTACAATCGACCAGATGATTTATCACGGCAAGTCTGTAATGCGTGGTGTAAAGCGTGCACTGGTGGTTGTCGACATGCCTTTCGGTTCTTATCAGGCAGATCCGTTCGACGGAGTACGTAACGCAATTCGTATCATGAAGGAAACCGGAGCTGATGCTCTTAAGCTTGAAGGTGGCGAAGAAGTAATCGAAACAATAACAAAGATTATCGGTGCCGGTATGCCTGTGATGGGACATCTGGGACTGATGCCACAATCTATCAATAAATATGGTACCTATGGTGTGCGTGCCAAAGGCGATGCTGAAGCTGAAAAACTGATTCGTGATGCTCATTTGCTGGAAGAGGCAGGCTGTTTTGCTTTGGTTCTGGAAAAAATTCCGGCAGATCTGGCTGCTCGTGTAGCTTCCGAACTTACAATTCCTGTTATCGGTATCGGAGCAGGTGGAGCTGTCGATGGACAAGTATTGGTTGTTGCCGATATGTTGGGTATGACAAAAGGCTTCAGTCCACGTTTCTTACGTCGCTATGCAGACTTACATACCATAATGACTGATGCTATCGGACATTATGTAGCAGATGTGAAATCGTGTGATTTCCCTAACGAAACTGAGCAATATTGATTTTTATTTCACCGTTATTGTATGAAATATGCTGTGGAATAGAAACTTTTCTTTATTGATTGCAGCTAACATATTACTCTATATAGCGGTTTACATGTTGTTTCCTCTGATTCATCGGTGGATGATTCAAGCCTGGAGTTGTTCTGAACTACAGGCTGCAGGGGTAACAGCTGTATTCGGCATCGCTTTGTTCCTTCCCGGAGCTTTTAATAATTATTTGGTCGATACATTTAGCCGGAAAAATGTTTGTACCTGGAGTATCATGTTGCTGGCACTGGTAGGGATATTGTATCCTTATGTCTCTTCCGTAGAGATGGTTGTTTTGCTCCGTATTTTACAAGGGGCACTGTTTGGTATTGTCTTGATGGCAACCGGAAGTACTTTGGCCATTGATGTAACTCCAAGTAACAATCGTAATGCGGCAAACCGTGTATTTACCTGGAGTAGCATTGTCGGGATGTTGAGTGGTATTATTATCGGAATTGAGGGAGGAAATTATCTCAGTTTTGATACGTTATTGTATTTTTCTGCTTTTTTATGTGCGGTTGCCATTGTGCTTGTTTCCATGGTAACAGTATGCTTCCGTGCGCCTTTAGACCTGCCGTTGTGTTCGTTCGACAGGTTTATCCTTTTCCGGACCTTGCTTCCCGGAATAAATATGATGACGGTACCTATGGTTTTAGGTATGCTTTTCATTATGATTTCCAATGCTTTTTTTTATCTTTGCATAGGAAGCGGTTTTTTGATATACCTGCTTGTCAGGCAAGTTTTTACCAGACCGATGAATGGAAGGATACAGATTTTTATCGGACAACTTTTTACCGGAGCTGGTTTAATGCTGCTTTGTAATGCAGACACAGGTGAGTACCTTTACGGAGCGGGTCTGCTGGTTGGAATCGGAGTCGGATTTTCTATCGGGCAGTTTCTGCGGATGATGATACTTTTACCTTTACATTGCGAACGGGGGACGGGGTATCATACTTATCAGTTACTTTGGGAAACAGGAGTAATGCTGGGTATATGGATTTCGCAATATGTCCGTCAGGCTGGAAACAACAATCCGTATCAGGTAGCTTTGGGGATTTGTGTAATCGGATTCCTTTTATATCAGGTATATATACACCGTTATTTTACGAAACATTATCAAACTAATTAATATAAAAGAGTATGGCAGACGATAAAAAGATTATCTTTTCTATGGTCGGAGTGAGTAAATCATTCCAGAACAATAAGCAGGTCTTGAAAGACATCTACCTATCTTTTTTCTACGGAGCGAAGATCGGTATCATCGGTTTGAATGGTTCGGGTAAGTCTACCCTGATGAAAATTATTGCCGGTCTGGAGAAAAACTATCAGGGAGAAGTTGTGTTCTCTCCGGGATATTCAGTCGGTTATCTGGCTCAGGAGCCGCACCTTGACGATACCAAGACTGTAAAAGAAGTAGTAATGGAGGGCGTACAGAATGTAGTCGATACGCTTGCCGAATACGAAGAAATAAACAATAAGTTCGGTTTGCCGGAGTATTACGAGGATCCCGAAAAAATGGATATGCGCTTATTTCCAGAAATCAGTTTCTTCCTTGATGCCAATGTTCTTCGCGTGAAATACCGGATTCTCACCGCGCTTGCGGCTTGCAACGTAATCATTCAGGCACCTGATGGCCGTGCCGCCAAGAATCAGGATGGTCGGCACGTTGACTACGACGATCATACCCTGCAGCATATCCGCAGTATCCCAGACCAGACCGGCGTTTGCAATCGCACCGATGAACACGATGGCCGTAGCAAACAGGCGAAAGAGGAGCAGCTCATGCTTTTTGATGCTGCGGTGCAGGATGAACTCCAGACAGCCCTCGCAGTATGAGTAGTTGCCGAGCAGCGTGGTGAACGCGAACAGCATCATCGCTACTGCCAGGAACACCGGACCTACCGTGCCGAGCGTGGATGCGATAGCGTTCTGCACATAAACCGCACCGGCGATTTCCTCGGTCGGAACAACGCTGGTGGACAGACACATGAACGCCGTTGCCGTACAGATGAGCAGCGTGTCGATGAATACGGACAGCATCTGCACCAGACCCTGCTTGGCCGGATGGGAAACAGATGCGGTTGCGGCTGCATTCGGTGCAGAGCCCATACCTGCTTCGTTCGAGTACAGACCGCGCTTCACGCCGTACATGATGCAGCTGCCGGAGAAGCCGCCCATCACGGACTGGAAGTCAAATGCGTTGCGGAAGATCGACGCGAACATACCCGGTACATTCCTGATGTTCAGGCAGATAATGAGCAGCGAAACCAGTACATACAGGATACCCATGAACGGAACAAGGATTTCGGTGATGCTTGCCAGACGCTTTGCGCCGCCGAGTACCATTACGCCGAACAGGAACGCCAGAATGACACCGATGAACGCCGGCGTGATAACCGGATGGTAGAACTTGAACACCGAGAACGTGGACTGCAGATTGTACGCCGCCAGCATGTTATAGCCGACTGCATAGATCAGGATGATGAGTACCGAGAAGATGACACCCAACCAGCGCTTGCCGAGTGCATCGCGCATGTAGTACGCAGGACCGCCGTAGCAGCTGCCGTCCGGTGCACGCTTTTTGTAAATCTGCGCGAGCGTAGACTCGATGAAGGCGGTTGCACCGCCGAGCAGTGCGGTTACCCACATCCAGAAGATAGCGCCCGGTCCGCCGAGGCAGATTGCCGTGGATACACCGATGATGTTGCCCGTGCCGACACGCGACGCGGTGGAGATCATGAGTGCGCCGAACGAGGAAATGCTCCCCTCGCTTTCCGGCTTCTCCATGATGACCTTGCACGCGTCCCTGAACAGACGAATCTGGATGAATCTGCATCGGAACGTGAAGTAAATGCCGCTGACTATCAGAAACAACGGCACAAACCACGGCTGATACAGTACACCCGATATCGCTGCGATAACGGAGTTGATCGTTTCCAACATAATTTCTATTCCCTTTCCAAAGTACTTCCGTTACCGGTTGTAGTCAACCGGTAACATTTATTTATTATTATACAGGAATCCGACAGACTTCTCAAGCATAAGTTATACCTTAATAAAATAAGTGTTCCAGTACCCACGCAAACGCCTTTGCCGTGCGGCAGTCCGGCTGCTGAAAATGCCCGCCGCTGTTCCATTCCAGTGTGCAGCTTACGTTTTTCTCCTGCAGGAGCGCATACGCTGCCCGCATGCGGTCACCGACGGCAGCCATCACCGGATTGCGCGTCTTTTCCTCGCGGTTGCCCAGACTGAGATAGACGGCAGCGCTGTGCAGATCATGCGCCTGCATGTACTCCAGAAATTTCGGAAACCACAGAGACGGCGAGGCTGCCGCGATGCCGGAAAAACGGTCGGTCCGATATGCGCTCCACAGGGCAAACAGCCCTGCCATCGAGTACCCGCCGATGATGTATCGTCTGTCTGCGTCCTCACACAGCGGCAGGATTTCGCGGAGCAGTGCCGCAGCACCGTCTCCGAAGTCCTCATGACCGAAAACCGCCGGTGCGCACCACGGAGACAGGTCATTGTTCCAGCTTTCAACCTTGACGGCAATCAAACGGAACGGCTGTGCAGTCAGCCGCTTGATCTCACGAATTTCGTTCTCGATGGCTGGCAGGTCGTGGTCCCCAACCGGCTGCAGCAGCACGTTTTTCGCATTCGGCTCGCCGTATTCGTAAATCCTCATGCAATCCCCTTCTTCTATGCATTTTCGCACTGATTTTACCACAAAATGCACCGCACCGTCAAATTTGCAGCGATTGACAATCCGCGTCCGCAACGGTATGATAGATGCAAAGAGTAAAAGGAGTTTCCGCTATGGGAAAATATATACTGGCGCTCGATCAGGGCACGACAAGCTCACGAGCGATCTTATTTGACAGCGAACAGAATATTCTCGCCATCCGGCAGCATGAGCTGACCCAGCACTATCCGCACGAGGGCTGGGTCGAGCAGGACCCGATGGAAATCTGGTCCACGCAGTATGCAGCTATGCTCGAGGTGCTGGCGGCCGCCGATGTTTCTCCGTCCGATGTGGCGGGCATCGGCATCACCAACCAGCGCGAGACGACCATCCTGTGGGATAAAAATACCGGACGGCCGATTCACAACGCTATCGTCTGGCAGTGCCGCCGCACAGCGGATATTGTGGACAGGCTGGTGCAGGACGGTCTGTCCGGGCACATCCGCCGCACGACCGGTCTGGTTCCGGATGCGTATTTTTCGGGAACGAAAATCAAGTGGCTGCTCGACCATGTGGAGGGCGCACGAGAGAAGGCCGAGCGCGGGGAAATCCTGTTCGGCACGGTGGATTCCTGGCTGGTGTGGAAGCTGACCGGCGGCAAGGCGCACATCACGGACGCGACCAATGCCGCACGCACGATGATCTTCGACATTCACCGTCTGGACTGGGACGATACCCTGCTCCACGCGCTCGATATTCCCCGGGCGATGCTGCCGCGCGTGTGCTCCTCGAGCGAGGTGTACGGTTCTGTTTCCCTGCCGGGCGGCGATATTCCGATTGCAGGCATTGCGGGCGACCAGCAGGCGGCACTGTTCGGTCAGACCTGCTTTGCGGCGGGCGACGCGAAAAACACCTACGGCACGGGCTGTTTTCTGCTGATGAACACCGGCACGACCGCCTGCGAGAGCAAAAACGGCCTGCTGACCACCATCGGCATTCAAATCAGCGGAGAGACGCAGTACGCGCTTGAGGGCAGCGTGTTCGTCGGCGGCGCCGTCATCCAGTGGCTGCGGGATGAGATGCGCTTTTTCTCCGAGAGCCGCGATGCGGAATACTACGCGGGTAAGGTGAAGGACACCGGCGGCGTGTACCTCGTGCCTGCATTCACCGGTCTGGGCGCGCCGCATTGGGATATGTACGCACGCGGCTGTCTCATCGGTCTGACACGCGGCACGACCCGCGAGCACATTATTCGCGCCGCACAGGAGTCCATCGCCTATCAGGTGAACGACCTGCTGACCGCCATGAAGCGCGATACAGGCGTTTCCCTTTCCTCCCTCTCGGTGGACGGCGGTGCCAGCCGCGACAGCTTCCTGATGCAGTTCCAGAGCGATATTTCGGACTGCACGATTCGCCGTCCGGTCATCCGCGAAACGACCGCGCTCGGCGCATGCTATCTTGCCGGACTCGCGACCGGTGTGTGGCACAGCCGCGAAGAGCTGAAGCAGCTCTGGCGGTGCGATACGCTGTATGCGCCCTCGATGGACGAGAATAAACGCCGCAAGCTGCTCTCCGGCTGGGATAAGGCGGTTGGACGGTCGCTTGATTGGGCGGAGCATTAAAAACAGAAAGCAAACCCGAAGTGCAGGCGTAAAACCTGCACTTCGGGTTTTGTATTTAAGGCGACACCGCACAATTAAAGCGGCGGCTCCTTGTGCAGGCTCCGGTCGCACTGCCGCGGTGCCTTAATCTGGTTTAGTAGTTCGCTTGAATCCATGCGGGCAGCTGCTCGATATTCAGCAGCACATCATCGGCGCCGGCCTCGAGGAACATCTGCCGCGCACGGTCAAGTGCGGCCTGCTTTTTCTCAGCGGAGAGTGCCTCATAGGCTACCTGCGTCATGCCCATCACACTGCTGCCCTCGAGCACGCCGAGCGAGCAGACACCGGCGTTCCTGCCCTCCCGGATGTCGGATACAGTGTCACCGACCTTGACGACCGCCTGTACGGACGGGTCGAGATACGGCTTGAAGCCCATTTCTCCGAACCGCAGGGCCCGCAGGCGCTGGTTGGCGGCATAGCGTGCATGGCGCACCGGAATGCCGCCTTCCTGCTCGAGTTCCTACATCGCCTTGGCGAACGCCATGACCGCGTGCGTCGGAGGAGTAAAGCGCCACTTGCCGTCCGTGTTCATGCTCTTCCACTGCTCGTACAGGTCGAGCGACAGCGAGCGTGCCTTTCCGCGGCTCTGCTCGAGCTTCTCGCGGCGTGCGAGGATGAAGGCGAAGCCGGGTCCCCCCTGAATGCACTTGTTGGCACTCGAAATCAGGAAATCAATGCCGTAATCCGCAACCGGAATGTCAACGCCGCCGAAGCTGGACATGGCATCCACGATAAAGGTCTTGCCCGCAGCCTTAACAACCTTGCCGACCGCCTCAATATCGTTGAGGATACCGCTCGTGGTCTCGCTGTGCACCATGGACACATGCGTGATGGACGGATCCGCGGCAAGCAGTTCGGCAATGTGCGCCGCGTCCGGCTGAAGTGTATTCGGCTGCTCGTACAGCGTGCAGGCAATGCCCGCATGACGGCAGATATCGGTCATGCGCAGACCGTATGCGCCGTTTGCCGCGATGAGCACCTTCTCGTCCGCACCGATGACGCTTGTCAGCACGGATTCCACACCGAATGTGCCGTTGCCCTGCACGAGCACAGCGGTGTACTCCGGTGCGGCTACATGGCCGAGAAGCAGCAGCCCGTCGCAGATACGGCAGGGAATCTGCTTGTAATCATCATCCCCGGTACAGTGGTCGAACAGCATCCGCTCCTTGACCGCCATGGTCGTGGTAAGCGGTCCCGGCGTGAGCAATTTATATTCCATAATTGATTTCCTTCCTGAATTTTATAATCAAGCTATATACCAGCTATTTTCGCGCGCCAGCGCGTATTCAATAGAATTTGCTCTGCAAATTCCAAAAAAGCGAGAGCATGTATCTCGCTTTTTGGACTTTAATCGGGGTAAAGTTTCTGTATAGGAACTTTCAGACAACTTTGGAACGGTCTACGATCCGTTCCTCCTGTCGGCGAAACTGTAAGGTTTTTTTACGGCTTAGCAGCCTCGGAAATCTCCTGATGATGCTTATACAGTTCAAAGGTCAGCGGCTCGGAGAAAGTCTTGGGATATGCGGACTTGTTGGCAGCGTCTGCACTCTCGCCCTCATACAGCGGGTTCGGATAGTTCGTCTGCACCCCCTTTGAGGTGTGTTCCTCGTGGTAAGTTTAATATTACATTTTTCGTCGAAAAATGAAATGCGGTTGCCACTTTACAAAAACGGTATATCGTGGTATTATAATCTATACTACGGTAAGGGAGGTTTCGCCATGGCTGTTGACAAAAAGGGCACAAAGCAGATTGCGGCCAACAAAAAGGCATGGCATGACTACTTTGTCGAGGAAAAGTATGAAGCGGGCATCGAGCTTGCGGGTACCGAGGTAAAGTCCATCCGTTTGGGACAGATCAATCTCAAGGATTCCTACTGTTCGTTCAAGGACGGTGAGATTTTCGTGCGCGGCATGCACATTTCGCCGTATGAAAAGGGCAATATCTTCAATAAGGACCCGTTGCGCGTGCGTAAGCTGCTCATGCACAAGCGCGAGATCGTCAACCTGTTCAGCAAGACCAAGCAGGACGGCTATTCGGTCATTCCGCTGGCGGTTTATTTCAAAAGTTCGCGCGTGAAGATTGAAATCGGTTTGTGCAAGGGCAAAAAGCTGCACGATAAGCGTGACAGTATCGCCGCACGCGATGCAAAACGCGAGATGGACCGTGCGATGAAAGAGCGTAATCGTTAATCAAAAAATGGAAAAGCTGAGAGCAGAATCATTCTCTATTCTCAATTTTCCATTCTCCATTTCAAAATGGGGCCGTAACGGGTTCGACGGGGGTGTTGAAGCCGGGATAGCGGGCCGCAGCGGGGATCTGCGATAAAAGCTCCAACTGTTTATAAATTAAACAACAACAATTATACTCTTCAGGCTGCCTAATTAGGCTTAGCCCGTCGGCTCAGAGAGGACCACGGCTCAGAGACCCGGCGTCGATTAGTGGTGAACGTGTACGAGGTAAGAGTTGCCCTCGTCATGTAAAATGACTCTACCAAAACGGTAAGCCTGTTTGCCGGCGTGCCGCGGCGGGAATCTTAATCGACAAACTGCGCCCGGAGAAGTCCTCGTGGATGCGCTTTCGGACAGGGGTTCAACTCCCCTCGGCTCCACCAAATCAAGATAATCCGAACCTTTTTCCGATAGGGAATGGGTTCGGATTTATCATTTATTTAGACGAGATAGTATAAAGTAAAACGGCGGCGGTATGTGTGGTACATACTGCCGCCGCTGTTATTTGGAATTGTCCCCCTGTTTTTGCTGCTGTGCTTGCCATTCGGCAAAGGCCCGCTTGCCCTCGTCACTTTCAAAATAGCTTTGCATATCTGGAAGCAGACAGCGGGCAATCGCCTCTAATTCATAGTCAGGTATCTTTGGATGGTAGTGCTTCTTGCGCTGTGTCAAGCTGGCCTCCCTCCTTTGAGGCACTATTGTATTGTCGATAGTTGATAATGTTCTTAACTGCCCCGGCTTCATCGGTGATGGAAATTGTCTTTTCATAGGTGAGCGGTGCGCCGTGTACCAATGCTTGTGCTTCGGCTTCTGTCGTCTGCCATATCTCCGGCCTTTTCACACCTCGACTTGCCCGGTACAGATTAAAGCCGGGTGGATATAAGTGCAGACGCGCCCCTTTGATGATTGCTTTCTTTTGGCGCTTGCCCTGTGCGTCTGTTATTTCCGCTTCTGCTATCTGCCCTTTGGCGTTTCCGGCGCGGAACGCTTCCGATAATTCCATATCACCCAGATATGCGGTCAGGTACAAGCCGGGGTTGTCAATTCCTTGTAGGCTTTTGGTCTTGGTAAATCCATGCCCCCAAATTCGCGCCATATCTGCATTAGGAATGAAAGGCGCTTTTTCCGGGAACAGAAAGAGGCAATGCAAATGCCATGCGCCCCGCCCTTGCGGTTCTGCCGCCGTGATATATTCCGCAGGTCGGTATCCATGCTTTTTGAGGTAATACCGAAATCGCTGCCAGAAACGGCGGAAATCTTCGTAGACGCGCCTTTCATCCCGCATATTTTCTTTATATGTCAGCGTTACCCACAATGCCGTTTCCGGGGCTGTTAAATTGGCATTGATTAAGTCGCGCAGCTTGCGGAGCGATTGTGCAACACTGGCTTTGCTGTCTGCCCGATTTTCTGTGTGGCAGAACTCTTTGACTTCGCCCGTCCGTTTATCAACATACAAGTCGGCGCTTACCTTTTCAATGACAGCACATGGAGTGGAACGCATAATGTAACACTTAAGTATTCTACGCCGCTTCTTAAAGAGGGA
>OGYU01001068.1_pt1 | contig 20340 bp, 14 predicted proteins | sample 1576581 | NCBI WGS metagenome assembly OGYU01 (sample SAMEA3541547, study PRJEB24748) | human gut metagenome | biome: human gut; feature: human-associated habitat; material: faeces | place: China | collected 2012 | reverse complement strand
AGCGCTCATCAGCCAGAAGCAGAATTCCCTCTACGATAATGATCGGCTTCGGGTCGATCCGGACTGTTTCGTTGGAACGGTTATGCTGGCTGTAGTCATATACAGGGCTCTCGATCGATCTTCCTGCCTTTAACTCCTTTAAGTGTTCGATCAAAAGATCGGTCTCCAGAGAATCCGGATGATCATAATTTACCTTCACACGTGTCTCGAACGGAACTCCGTCCTGGCAGCGGTAATAGTTATCGTGGTACAAAACCGCCACATCGTCCCCAAAATAGCTCTTGATTCTGTTTGTAAAGGTAGATTTACCTGAGCCGGATCCACCGGCAATTCCGATTATGATGCTCTCCATGTTCTTTTCCCTTCCGTATCGTTTATTTCTGAACCGGTTTGATTCCAAATTCCTCCGGCATAAAGCGCGGGCAGATGTTTTCCGAAGTAGTAATGACCGTAGAAGCCAGACGTGTACCAATGCTGCAGGCTTCTGCCATGGTCTTTCCATAGGTGAGACCCATGCAGACCCCGGCAAAGAATGCATCACCGGCTCCGGTGGTATCGACAACATCGACCTTCAGTGCCGGAACAAAGCCGCGGTTTCCATAGCTGTCCGCGTAGACTGCGCCCTCTCCGCCCATCGTCACGACCATGCGGGAAATCCGTGCGGACTTGATACGGTCTGCCAGAATATCTGCCATTTCCTGCGGAGTCTTATTCTCATAATCTTCCGAAAACAGAATGCCTGCCTCCTGCTGGTTGCAGACAAAACATCGTCGCAGGATTCAACCAATTGCAGCAATTGCTTTTTAGGCAATGGATACTGGCCGATTTTAAGTACCGGATATTCGCAACCTTCAGGATAGTTTTCCATCAGATAGTTGTAGCCGATGCCACAAGCGATAATTCCTAACTTTTTGTTAGGACCGTCTGTGTATTTATTATAAGGTGATTCTTCTGAAGCTTTGATAAATTCGTCTTGGCGGGCAAGCAATACTTTGTAGCGTTTGCGGGCATTTCCCGGCAACAAGATGAACTGACGCGGATCTTCGCTGAAAGAGATGCTGTTCTGCGGCTTTTGCTCTTTGCGTTCTACTCCTGAACGGGAGTGTGCCAGGCGGGTTACCATACGCATCAAGATCGGTTCGCCTAGCTTTTCAGAGAATTCGAAGCCACTGTATACCATATCATACGCTTCCTGCTGATTGCTTGGTTCGTACATCGGTATCAGTGAGAAATCTCCGTAGAAACGGCTGTCCTGTTCGTTCTGCGAGGAGTGCATACTGGGATCGTCTGCAGCTATCACAATCAATCCGCCTTTCACGCCTGTGATGGCAGAGTTGACGAAACAGTCGGCAGCTACATTCATACCTACGTGCTTCATACAAACTAATGCCCGTTTACCTACGAAAGACATACCCAACGCAGCTTCCATCGCTGTTTTTTCATTGGCACACCAACGGTTGTGTATATTCTGTTCGGTCGTTATAGGGGCCATTTGAATATATTCCGTAATTTCAGTTGAAGGAGTACCCGGGTAGGCATAAACGCCTGAAAGTCCGGCATCCAGTGCAGCTTGTGCAATGGCTTCATCGCCAAGTAAGAGTTGCTTGCTCATATCTATTTCTTTTATTTAGTGTTGATCACAGTTTGTTAATCTATCGGGCAAAGATAGGCTTTTCCGTTCGTTTTATCACAAATTTACTTGAAAATCTTTCTTTCATTCAGGGCTTTCCAGTATTTTCTTGCATTTGCCATGTGGTCGGCGTAATTGGAGGCAAAGTTGTGAGTACCGGAAAAATCTTCTTTGGCACACATGTAGATATAGTTATGTTTGGTATAGTTTAATACGCTATCTATTCCCTTTTTAGAGGGAATACGGATGGGCCCCGGAGGTAATCCGGTATTTATATAGGTATTGTAGGGAGAATTGACTTTTAAATGCTCGTTAGTAATTCGGCGCAGACCAAAATCCTGCAGGGCAAATTTGATGGTGGGATCTGCTTGTAAGGGCATATCTTGATGTAACCGGTTGATATACAATCCGGCTACTATTGGCTTTTCTTCGTTGTTGTTGGTTTCTTCTTCAACGATGGAAGCAAGTGTGCTGACTTCTTCCGGTGTCATGCCAATGGCGGTAGCTTGTGCCAAGCGATCTTTATTCCAGAAGCGTTTGTGCTCGTCCTTCATTCGTTTGAAGAATTCGTCTACGCTCATGTCCCAATATACCTGATAGGTTTCCGGTATGAAAAGGCTGGGGAGTGTTATGTTGGTATATCCCATTTGCGCTTGGAAAGTAGAGTCGAACAGTTGGCTCGCAATTTCGGCAGAGTCTATCATGAGTTGCTTGCCGATGCTTCGCGCCAATCGGTCTAATGTCCGGACGCTTCCGATAGTAAGGTTCATAGGTTCCTGATAACCTCTGGAAAAACGGCTATATACATGATAGACGTTGTCATTGGGGCGAATGGCATAACGACCGGTATGGATATTCTGATTGAAATCCTTGTATTTTGCCATCCACTGGAATCCGGTGAACTTATTGACATGCCCGAATTCTTTTATTTTATGGTAGATAGAATCGGCAGTATCATCCCGGTCTACATAAATATATACGGTTTTAGATGGGTGAAATTGGGGGGCAAACAGATAATAATAAAAGGTGCCTCCGGCAACTGTACAAAGGAGGAATGCTCCGATTAGAATTGATAGTAGAATATTTCTCTTTTTTTTCTTCATCTTTTGAGGTGTATTTAAAAAGTTCGTCAAAGATAAAAAGAATTTGGATAGGAGTGTTCTCTTTTTAGGATGAATCATAAGAAGACTATATCAAAAGTATGTTTTCTTTCGATGCGGTAATGAATCCATTCTTTCACGTTGCGTTTGCCTTGCTTGATTTGTTCAGTTGCTTATTGTGCTGCTTGGCATTCATTGTAATTATCTTTTTGTTTCCAGCGTAGTTCCATTATTCCAATATATTGTGGGACTATTTTCTCGCAATATATGGGAATGTTTTCTCATAAAATAAGAGAATACTTTCCCACAATATGTGGGAATAAGACAATCTCTTGACGTTACAATGTGAAACCTTGAGAGTAATACAACAACTCCCTTTTATTGAAGTGCAAGTCTGTTTGTAACTAGAATGCCATTGGCACAGGGAAATGAATTCATTTCAGAGAAACGAGTTTTGCTACTTAATTAGGCCACAGGGAGTAATTAATATCTGCTTCTATTTTGTTTTCTATCTCATCGGGCAGAGGTGCGAAGAAATCCATGTTAGTCAGGCTCTCGATGCTATCTATTGTTACCGTATAGGATGATAGAGGTTCTACTGCTTGCTCATTATTGAATAAGAAACCGATAGCTCGCATCGGCTTGACAAAAGGAGAAAGGACTACTTTAAAAAACTTTTGAGGTACTACAACTTTATTCTTTCCGATTGTTTTGGGATGTTTTTCAATAATAGGGCCACATATAATAATGATGGCGCTGTCTGCTATAGCCCAATCCCGGATCTTTTTTTCCAGATTTTTCCATCCTCTTCTGTTTAGTTGTGGATGTTGCGGACACATATTGCTGAAATAAAATGATTCTTTCATGGCTTCAGGACTCCATTTCATATCTGCGGCGGGAGCCATGTGTCCTTTGTCATATCCTGAACGGGTATAGTCGGCATTTGTGGCAATCGGACCTGTCACTAGTGGATCGGCAATAAAACGATTACCTCTTTTTTCTTTTCCTTTGGTTTCTTCCCTGGTTAATTCGTAAGAAACCCAGTTGGGAATTTTTAAATCTTTGTTGTATGATACCGTATATCCGCTATGCCGGATGATTTGTTCTTGCCGGGGAACTAGTAATATAGGTGTCTCCAGATCTTTACTGGGTGGAACTTGAAAGGAAGTATCAGGTTGCGGTTCGTTATTTTTCTGGATATTAATCTGCTGGCAATACAAATAAACACCAAAAAGAATAGGAATGAACACGATAATGGCGATGATACATCCTAATCTGTTATTAGAATGTGATTTCTTTTTGAATAGTTTTCTGTTTTTACCTTTTTTATTTCGATTCATTGATTGGCTGGTGATGACAGGTTTGTTTTATTCTTCTTTTCTCATGCTGAATTCGCAACCGCAATATTGTTGGTTGTAAAAGTTGTATTCTTTAATGATGGCAATACGTCGTTCGCTAAGTCCCCCTTTCCGCCAATTCTGTTCCCAGTACGTAACATCCGGGTAAGAGGCGGTAGCATATTGTCCGGCTTCATTGATCTGCTCCAGGCTTTTCCAACGACTGGAGGCAAGTGTCGTGGTAATTACAGAGAAACCATGTTCGTGTGCGTAACGGGCTGTCTCCAATAAACGCAGTTTAAAACAACGCAGGCAACGTCCTCCTCTTTCAGGTTCCTGCTCCATTCCTATTATGTGACATCGCCAGTTGTCATGATCGTAATCCGCATCTATGATCTCCAATCCCAATGATTGGGCATAGCGCGTACATTCTTCTTTTCTTATCATATACTCTTCCTGCGGATAAATATTAGGATTGCAATAATAAATGACGGGGGTGATATGATGTTGCATCATACATTCAATAATGGCTGATGAACAAGGAGCACAACAAGTATGAAGCAAGACTTTATCGGCTCCTCCCGGAACTTCAAGTTGGAATTTCTTTTTCATGCTGTAAAGTTAGTACATATTTACGATACGAGTCAATGGTTTATGTTTTATTCAGAATAGTTTTTTTAGTATCTTTGTCCACTCAAGTTTATAACAGAACAATAATGAATGGATTAAATTGCGGGCAGGAAGAGCAATATGCAGGCCCGGAGAAGAAAAAGAGTACCTCGAAAATTGTAAAGAGAACTTTAGTTGTGGCTGCATTAGCTTTGGCGGTATATGTTGTATATTCCGTAGTTTATTTATTTGTTTCACCTGATCGTAATATTCAGCAAATCTATCTGGTTCCCGAAGATGCTGCGTTTATCATTCAATCATCGGCCCCGATTGAAGATTGGGAAAAGTTTAGTGGAAGTGAAACATGGCAATGTCTGAAGAAAGCGAAATCTTTCGAGGAAGTAACGGAGAGTGTAGAGAAGCTCGATTCGGTAGTCAAAAGCAATAAAGTGTTGTTGTCGCTTGTTGGTGAGCGGGATATGCTTATTTCGCTTCACAAGACTCGTGCCACAAAGTGGGATTTTCTGCTGATTCTGGATATGCAGAAAACATCGAAAATGGATTTATTGAAAGATCAGGTGGAAACCGTATTAGTCATGAGTGGCTTTACTGTCACCAACCGGATACATAACGGCATTAATATCCTTGAAATGCGTGATTCCGAAACAAGGGATATTTTCTATATTGCTTTTGTGGATAATCATTTGGTAGGATCTTATACGTCCGGGCTTGTCGAATCGGCTATTGATTTGCGTAATAAACCCAAAATCGGACTCGACCAGTCTTTTATTGAAACGGAGAAGTTGGTTTCCGGCAAGGGGCTTGTCAGAGTCTTTATTAATTATGCGCGCGTACCTCAATTCATGTCTATTTATCTGGGGGCAAGAAACGAATACATTGATCTGTTTAGCAATTCTATGAATTTTGCCGGACTTTACCTAAATACGGATAAGGAGCGGATGGAAGTGAAAGGGTATACGTTGAGAAAAGATTCTGCCGATCCTTATGTCACTGCTTTATTGAATTCGGGAAAACATAAAATGAAAGCGCATGAGATTCTGTCCGGGCGGACGGCTCTTTATACCAATATAGGTTTCAACAACCCGGTAACTTTTGTAAAAGAGCTGGAGAATGCAATGTCGGTTCATAATAAACAATTGTATGATTCTTATCAAAGTTCCCGGAAAAAGATTGAAGGGCTATTCGGGATATCTTTGGAAGAAAACTTTTTGAGTTGGATGTCGGGGGAATTTGCTATTACGCAATCCGAACCGGGGTTGTTGGGACATGACCCAGAACTAATTCTGCAGTCTGCAGATAAGCTGCAACTCCATTTGCGCCGCTTTCCTCGAACGACTTGGTAACACCTTCTTCATACAAATCTTTCGGATTGCCTCCTGTCAGTTTGTAAAGAGCAGCCTCTGCTTTCAGGAAAGACACCTCCGAGGCACGCATCCAGAACAAAGGAGAAGCGGCATCGACCTTCGGTTTGGAAGCCCCATTCTTGGCCTCCGTACTAAGGGGATTGTAGTTTGTAGGAGGAATAGGTACGAAATAGCCATTCGAAGTAGCCGTAAAATAAGCAAGCAAGCGAGGATCTTTATATCCCTGCATGTAGGCCCAGATGGTGGCACCCAGGCGACATTCTCCGTAGTCCTCTACAGTCGGCAGCATGGAGTTCATCAGCGGCAACTTGTCCGTACTCCGTATTTTGGCCTCCTGTGCCACGGTTTCAATGACACCTCCGTGAGAAGGGTCAAGGGCAAACGTGATGTATTCCTTTGCCAGTGCCTCATCCTTGAAATGCACGCGGACGGCTATGCGCAACATGAGCGAGTTAGCCAGTCGCACCCAGTTGGAAGCGTTTCCGTTATAAATTACATCGTACGACGGAAGCACTTTCGATGCGGTATTGACCAGCAGCAGCGAAGCATCCTTCAAATCGGCCAGCATCGCCTTGTACACGGTCTCCTGAGAATCCAGTTTCGGGGCAATGTCTCCGTTGCCGGCATTGGTATATACAATCGGGCCGAACACATCCGTCGCACGGAGCCAGGCAGTCACCTTGACAATGTTGGCTACAGCCTGCACTTCCTTGTCGGCAGGGTCTTCCGAATTCTTCGTATGCTTGTAGATGTCATTCCATGCACGGAACAGTTTCGAATAGAAATTCTGGTAGGCATAGCTCATACGGGCATCCGTAAAGTTCCACGTAGCCTCCGTATTGAAATTCCAGTTGTTGTTCATGCCCCAGTAACCGATGTAGTTGCCGGCCGACATGATGTCCGTATTGGCCAGGTCGTTACCCGGTCCTGTCGATTCAGTGGGCGAACCGATGGGAATAACCAGCTTCTGCATGTCCATGAAAGGAGCCCCATACAGCAGTCCGCCCGTCTTCATTCCTTCTTCCGTCACACCATAGATATTTGTATTGATCTGCTCATAGTTGCAAGATGCAAGTGCCAATACGGAAAATACAGGTATCAAATAGTTTCTTATCTTCATATTATACGTTGTTTTTCATGATTTGTTAGAATCCAAATTTAAGGCTCACTCCATACGTGCGCTGGCTGGGCAACATAAAGTAATCATATCCTTGTCCGAAGGTGCCGGTAGAAGCCGTCAGTTCCGGATCAAAAGGAGCTTTGTTGTAAATCATCCAGAGGTTGGTGCCATACACGGACAGGTTCACACTATGGAACGGAGTACCCTTGAACCAGGAATTGGGGAAGGTGTATCCCAGACTGGCTTCCTGCAGGCGGACGTTGGTAGCAGAGTACACATTATACGCATCCAGGTTCACCACCGATTCATAATAGTCTTTTGGCTGAACTGCCACATTACCCACCATGACTTTTCCGGCATCACGCGCATCAGCCGAGGCCTGCGACACACCGAACTGGTCGAGCACGGCCTGTGTCTTGGAAATCACGATACCTCCCAAACGGGCAGTCACAAGGAAGTTCAGGTTAAAGCCTTTGTAGGTAAAGCCATTTCTCCAGCCCAGGTTCCACTTGGCATTGACACTGCCCAGCTTGTAGGGCTCCGTAGATTCCGTGGTAATGGTCTGACCTTCGTTGTACACGATGTAACCGTCCTGATCACGTTTCAGGCGTTCTTCCGCATATATCGTGCCCACTTCTTCTCCTTCGCGCAGGCGGAAACGTCCCACCTTGATGTCGCTCAGGTCGAGTGCCTCTCCGGTCACGGGATTCTTCACGTTCGAAGCCAGTGCGATGATTTTATTGCGGTTGGCAGTAGCTGTCAGCGAGGTACTGTATGAGAAATTGCCAAAGGTCTGGTCGTATCCCAGCGTCAGTTCGATACCCCGGTTTTCCACGTTACCGGCCTGCACGAACATATAGTCATAACCCGACGTTTCCGACAGCTTGGCTTCGAGCAACTGGTCGTAGGTATTCGATTTATACAACGTCACACCCAGCGACACGGTATTGTTCAGCCACTTGGAGTCGATACCTACTTCATAAGAGCGGGTTCTTTCCGGCTTCAGCTCCGGCAGCGGATAATACTTGAAAGGTTTGATTACACCACCTTCAATGGTGTGCGTTATGGTTCCGGGAGTCAGTCCGGTGTAAGGAATAGGCGAACCCACCTCCGTATAGGAAGCACGCACTTTCAGGAAGCCCAGCACCGGTGAAATGGACTGGCGCATGGTTTCGGGCAACAAGTCCGTCACAATAGCCGAAAGTCCGACAGAAGGATAGAATATCCAGGGCGACTTGCTGTTGACCAGCTGAGAAGGCTTGTCGGCACGACCGGTCAGTGTGAGATACACGGCCGATTTCCACGAGATTTCCGCAGAACCGAACACACCGAGATTCATCTTACGGTTGTCACCACCCGTCTGTGAAGGTACACCGGTAGAAGGGTCTACATTGTCATAAGCAAACAGATTCGGCACCAGAAGCAACTGTCCGCCGTATCCCCTTCCCTTCGTGTCGTATTCCTCGAAAGAAGCACCCACGTTGACATTGGCATAAAAGTCTCCGGCAAAAGGTTTCGAAAGGTTGGCCATAATGTCTGCATATTTCTGGCGGAAAGTCTCATTCGAATAAGCATAGCGTCCCAGCGGCTTGGCAAACGTACCGTGCGTAGAGGCATAACGCTTGTCTTCCTTCTCCGTGTAGGTATTATCCAGACGGCCTCGTGCACTCACGTTCAGGTAATCGGTAATTTCATATTTCAACGATGCATACAGCATGTAGCGGTCTTTCACCTCAGGACGCAAATTGCGGTAAGCCACCCAGTAAGGGTTCTGCACAGCCATACCGAAGTCGCCCGGTGTCCACGACTGCACATTGTAGCCCAGCTCGGCATCATAGCGTTCGAAATACGTTTCCTTCTCAAAATTCTCTCCGCGCGGATACAGATAAGCTCCCAGAAGGGGGTTGAAATACGTACCGTAGGACAGCATGTTGTTGTAATACTCACGCACGTAGCTGGCAGACAAGTCCATGGTCAGCTTATCGTTGAAGAACTTGGTGGTATTTCGCACCATGGCATTGTAGCGGTGGTATTTGTTGTTGGGCACGATACCCTTGGCATTGACCGCCGAACCGGACACATACGTCTGGTTCTTGTCATTTCCCACAGACAGATTAAAAGAGTTGGTAAAAGTGGTTCCGGTATTGAAGAAGTCGGCCGGATTATATGAAGAAGGTACCGGCAGTTTTTCTCCCCACGAGGCAGCCTCCCCACTCACGTTTCCGTAGGTGTTCTGAAAGCGTGGCAGCACGAAAGGATTCGAGAATTCAGCCGATGACGACACGTTGACACTCACCTTTCCGGCAGCACCTTTCTTCGTGGTAATCAGGATGACACCGTTGGCCGCATTGGCTCCGTAGAGTGCAGCAGCCGAGGGACCTGTCAGCACCGACAGACTTTCAATATCTTCAGGGTTGAAGCTGGCAATACCTTCACTTGACGTGCGTCCTGCACCGAAGCCCGTACCGTCGCCTGTGCGGTCGGCCTGATTACCCATGGGCACACCGTCAATCACATACAGCACGTTGTTGTCTCCCTTGATAGACTTGTTTCCACGCATCACGACGCGGGTACCTCCACCCACACCCGAAGCACTGCGCTGAATGCTCACACCGGCTACTTTTCCGTTCAGGCTGTTCACGAAGTTGGCATCCTTTACCTTTGTCAGCACATCATTCTTCACCTCCTGCACGTTGTAGCTCAAAGCCTTCTGTGAGCGCTTGATACCCAATGCCGTTACCACTACTTCATCCAGCTGTTCCGTGTCTTCCTTCATGACCAGAACACCCAGTGTTTCCTTGGCAGAAACCGTCAGGTTCTGATACCCCACGTAAGAGATTTCGAGTGCGGCCCCTTCGCCTGCTGACATAGTGAAGTTTCCGTCTATGTCGGTAATCGTACCGTTTCCGGTACCCTTTTCCAGCACGCTCACCCCTACCAGAGGTTCTCCGTTGACGTCAACGACTGTTCCACTCACTGTGATTTTGTTTGCTTGCGCCGACACCTGTACGGGAGACGCACTGGCTCCTCGCGGAAGGTTGGCATAGGCCGCATTTCCTCCCTGACTTATCAGCAAAAGGAATAGCAGCTGAGTAGCTCTTTCTATTTTCATAGATGATTTAAGATTTTGTTGGACAATTAAGTTTAGTTATCGCGGTTTAGTGGTACCCTGAGGAAGGGAATCCCCCTCCTCAGGTACCGGTTAAAAAACAATCCTGCACAGGTACCTCCCTCAACTGCGAAAACAGTCTGCGGGCTGTATCTGTCCTTCTTGTCAGTTTTATTCTTCGATTTTAGAAGAACGCTTTCTCTATCCTTTCAAATGATATAATACAGGCTCGTTTGTAATCGGCCTTACGAAGTGATTTTTTTCTGTAGTTTAGCTTAAGCTCGTTCTGTTTGTGTCCGTAAAAACAAGGTCGGTAGTTTTATCGGGGTGCAAATATATGCAATTTTAATAAACTTACAAACATTTATAAAAGAAAAAGAGAAAACCAACGATATTTTCACCGCTTGATTTTCTCTTATTTTCCGTGATTCCGCTGCGATTCGAACGCAGGACCCACGCCTTAGAAGGGCGTTGCTCTATCCAGCTGAGCTACGGAACCATCCTTGTTTGCGGGTGCAAAGATAATAGCTTTTATCAAAAGTTCCAAAAATCTTAGCAACTATTTTCGCTCATAACTTATTTTTTTCTATTTAGCATTCCAATAAAAGGAATAAAACAACAAACATGAAAGACGTAAACCATTATGCTTGAGTCTATTCCAATCCATTCTGTCAAATTAGTATATAGTAGCGAAGAGAAGAACTGAACAATAAAAAACAAAATAACAAAGTAATCGGCAAAGCGAATAAACAAGAAAGTCATTCCTCGAATTATATCTCTGTCATTACGCAAACGCCCGGAAGTATAGCCAAAAACTACTCCTGACAAACCTATTCCGAATGAAATAAGATAATATATGCCTTGCTGAAAAGGTGAATTTCCTAAGGAGCCGGTAATACTTCGCAATATCGTCCAAGGAGCAAAAGTAGTCATGATGATTGTCAACGAATAGATAAATAAAATACAAGCAGAAAACAGTAGGGCACGCTTTTCTTTTCGCGTTAACTGCTTTCCTCTTTTCAAAATCCTGCCAATGGCATTAACCATGCCGCTATAAGAAGCTATTCCAAGACCAAAGAGTAAAATCATTATAATTCCCAAAGCGGGAGTCTCAACATAATTACTTGTAATATGTCTAAGCTCCCAGCGGATACCTTCCGGACTAAGCAGACTTTGCACTGTGCCAAGCCCGTAAATACTGCCTATCCATGAGACTAATGCCACTATTACTGTCAATAAAAAGAAGAATGTAGCTACATGGGGAAAATAGTAATTATTCTTCATCCGGCTCTAAATTATCAATATCAATAATACGCAACTCTAAAGCGCGCGTTACAAGACGACATGCATTGACACCGCTTCGCTCATTAATAGTAAACAAGCGATTAATAAGATCGTTTTGCCGCTTTTCTATTGATTTTACACCGAAAGGCATACCTTTTAGATTTGTAATCATTTCTTTGGTATACCCTAGTGCCAAATGTCGAAGAAGACGTTCGTCATATTCATCAATATCATAATTGATGATAGCTTCCTGCCGACGTTGTTCTTGCGCGACAGATTGTTTGAAACGTTCTATTATTTTTTCGAGTATGGGATAATTAAACACAAGTTTCTTACCATCCATTACGGCTTGCACATCGGTCGCCGTCAGAAGCTCGCCTGTTTTGAGAATAATACCATCTGCACCGGCATTCAAAACATCTACCCAAAGCTTTTCATTCAACACCTCACCTGTGAATATAAGTACTTTTATTTCAGGGTGATTCTTCCGTAAAGAAGAACATATATCTACACCTATGGTAGTGGAACCACCCAATCCTAAATCGAGTAATACCATGTCAGGAGTATGTACTTTAAGAAGTTCCCAAAATTCATTTTCAGTCATAGCAGTACCAATCACCTCGGCATTAGGAATTTCATGTCTGAAAATCTCTTCAGTACCTTTTAATTCTAACTTAACGTCTTCAACAATTATAACTTTAAATTTCTTGCTTTCCATATTATCTTGATTTATTATATTTCATTATTTTGTTATCTTGCAGGAATAGTAAACCATATCATAAAACCTCCATTGCTTACCGGCTGGGCATTAATACGACAGCCACGCCTGCCTGCAAACTCGTCATGTTCACGAATTACCTGCTTGCATATTAGATATTCCGTACCTGTCAGAACTCCTTCGCTACCACGTTTCATTCGTGATAAATGCGGATAGAATAATTGATTCAGTTCTTCTTGAGTTTTATCGCGACGTTTATCTATAAAGTCGAACCTGGCAAAGTCTGTGTCCTTATATATATGTAAATACAGTCTTCCGTCAACCTCATAAGACAAGGCTTCATCTATTAAATTTTCAAGCATATATTTTAATTGAATCATATCTCCAAGCATTGAAACATTTTCCACCTCTATTTTTAGTTCTACTTTACAAAAAAAACGTTTTCCCACACGTTTCATGTAGCGTTCTGCATAATCAGCTAAATCCTGGGCCTTTACAATACTGCGTTTAAAAGTTATTTCTTCTAATTGTCGAGCAGCACAGGAACTTAATATTGTAAAAATATCTTTGTAATAACTAATCAGCTCACTTACAGTCTCTATTTGTCTTCTTTCGTTCTCACGAACCGGTTCATTGTTTAGTTTGTCGATAATCTGCTTTATTTTATTAGGATAATAAATTGTTTCATGCTTAATGGTGGACAAACAGTTGTCCAAAACTAAATTCTGTACATGAAGCTGGTTTTCTTCACGGATAGCCCGGCGAGCATCGTCTTGAGCCGTCTCTATATCACGATATTTTTGTGCCATCAGCACCACCGCATTATAAGCGATTATAGCAACATATCCGGCTACTAACTCTACCATTAAGCGGTCATCTTCGCGCTCGCTATCAAAAGAACATCTTAAAGCCAGTACACCGGTGCAACGATTTTCTCCTCCGGTTTCTACCCACAAAGGAAGGCATTTAATACGATTTTTTTCCGTCCAATATACAGTCTGTGTCTCAAAACAACGTGTCATAAGTTCACGCATATCCTCATTTCCCTCATCCGATAAAGAAAAACTGCATTTCAAGTTATGACTGTCTTCACTATAAACGGCTATGCCAAGTACATCAATGGCAATTAATTCATTTATTCCCTCAAACATGGCATTAACCAAACTTTCCGCAATATCTTTATCGGCCTGTTCGTTCAGCAACGATCCTGTAAAAACCTGTTGATTAATCTCAAGCACCTGCTCCAAATTATACCGGTACAGCAAACGATGGCGAAAATAAAGCAAATAATAACCTGTCAGTAACAGCAGCAATATGACAATACAAAGAATAATAGCGACAATCTTATTATTTGCCGACAGTTGCATCTGCCGGCAATATTCCTCAAGAGAGGTGTCTTCACTTATCTGTTTATAAAGCGCAGTATATGCATTGTTATTGTATCGATAAGCATCTAAATGGCCCAACGCCAAAAATGCCACTGCTGATTCATTACGTACGTCCAACAGGGTATAATAATCCGTGTCAAAATGATTGTTGAACCACTCCAGTTCGGCTGCTGTCCCTTCTCCTTCCAATCTCAATAAAGGTGCTGTTTGATGAGAATACTGTTTATAGTGGGCATTCAGGCAAAATAATGCGCTGTCAGCATATGATAAGGCTTGTTGATAAAGTCCTTCGATATTGCAATTGTATACATCATAAGCATAATTATTTGCTGCCGTTAACCATTTGTCATAGCATTGGACGGAGTCTTCCGGTGTCATTGTTTCCTGGCGCTCCAAATGATTCTCTCCACAACTGCTCAATAGCGATAGAGTAGATATAAGAATCAACATCAGTATTTTCCGTATTCCTTTGGGGAGGCGAAAATAAAAGCGACTGCCTCTGCCCGGTTCACTTTCAATATTAAATGTGCATATTCGAAAGATGTCGTTCGTTTTTCTATATTTATCGATAATGCCTTTACAATTCATCAGTCCGAACCCATGTCCTTTATTCTTTTGAAGTTCTGCTGCATTCTCGGTATTTTGTAAACCAATTTTTCCGGAATCATATACTTTTTCACTCAATATTCGTTCTTTGTCTTCTACAGAAAGCCCCAAACCATTATCTTGAATAGATATTTCTACATAATTTTCGTTTTCTTCTGCATACACAGAAATTTTCCCTCCTTGTTGGGTATACTTACGGGCATTTTCCATTAGAGTGTTAATCATAAAGAGTGTTAGTGCCTTATCTGCCTTTACTATGGCTTCGGTAGGTATTATCGTCAATGTCTGTTGCTTCATTTCGAAGGTCTTTCTTCCTTTGACTAAGACCTTAAACAGGTCATTTAATTCAAAATTTTCAATACTTAAACTAAGTGTTCCTTGTTTCATCTTTATCCATAAAGCCAGGATGTCGTTATACTCGTTGATACGGGTTATCAATTCATCTATATAATGATATTTGCTTTTCTTAATATCTTCATTGTCAATATAATTATTCACTGTAAGCTTATGCGTCTCATTAATAATACGGTCGATATAAGGCATGATACCCATAACAATGAAGAGACATGCTTTCTTTACCAGATTTTGCCGTTTGTTTTCTGCCAAATGTTGTTCGTGTATATATTGTTCTTTTTCCAGCCGTTTGCGTTCATCTCCCAATGAAATAAAAGCCAGTCCGTTTTCCAATGTCCATGATATATAAGGAATTATAACCTTCATCAAAGCTTTATCATCCTTTTTCATTTTCTGTGAAGAATACAAGTTTATTTCTCCTAACGGTTGTTCTTTGTTGGGGACACTTAGAATAAACCGAGTACAACTGCCATCATACTGTATCGGTTGTTTCGTTTCATTTTCGTAAACGACAATTTGCAATAGCGATGCTCCTATCAACTGCAGAATATCTTCACCTACTGCAGTGTGCATGGCACTTATGACATCATCCACTTCATTTGCATCCGAAGGTACGGAAGCTGTAATCTTTCTGCAAATATCGAGAGTACGTTTCAACTTGGCAATATATAACGTATTGCGAACTTTCCATTGTCTGTTTAGTATCCAGAACAGCACAATCAGTACTATAATTCCGATAATGACAACAGCCAATAAGCCAGTTAATTGCTCGGATTCCTTTTCTAATGCAATATAGCGGCTTTCCAGTTCTTTGTCTTGTCGTGTATAATCAAGTATATCAAGATAAATGTTTCTGTTATAATCAGATTCCGGTTTCATTCCCAGGGCAGCATAAGTTACACTAAGTTGTTCACGAAAGCGGGCAATCCATTCGGGAACCGTTTTGATACCATCATCATTAATCCATTGAAGTTCGATGGAAGTGGATGCCATGGGAACATAAGGGCGAAGACGATCTGTCGTATCTGTACAATGATAAAATTTCTCATGATGGCGGTTCACATATCCTAAAGCCTCAGATAGATAACTTAATGCTTCCTCATACCTTCCTTGCTCATTACAACAGGAGGCCAAAGTGCGATAAGTTCCTGATATCTGATATAAATCTCCATAGGTTTTAAATAATTGTAGAGCATTTTCGGCAAAAGACATCACCAATTCTTCCCATGGTAAATCTTCTGTATTAATGCCTCTCATCACACTGGGACGGCGTGCCATCAACAAATCATAATTCTTTCTCTCTTTCAGTAATTCCGCCATTGCTTGCGAAGCATTAGCTTCAAAGTATACATATCCTAAATCATGACTGATGCGCAAACAATCCACTAAGTAATTAAACTCGCCCAATACAACTTCCTCTTGTGTAGGTGCTTCATACATACCTCCCGAACCTTTCATGTAATAATAATAGAGCAGTTGTGCCGTGTCGCGCTCCAGTCCTTCGTCTACTTTAATTTCATTTATGGCCTCCAAAGACTGCTGTTCTTGCTGTAAATAATAATAGTAGATGGCTGATGCAATCGAGAACTCGGAATGTGCATAGTTCAAACGTTCTAATATCGTAGGATCGGTGATGGCAGAACGATCATCGTTAATACGCTTCATACGGCGTAAGGCACTGTTACGGTAATCATAAAATTCTTTATTCATGGCGGTACGCTGGCAAATCTTCATCATGCCAATGTCAGCTATCAGACACTCAAGTTCATTTGTCGTTGTTTCGTATACTTGTTGAAAGAACTTTTCAGCCGTTTCAAAATCCATGTGAATAAAGGCACAAAATCCTATATTATTCAGTGCTTCGGCACGCAAGGAAGAATTGTTCAAAGAAAAACGATATGCTTCATGGGCAGCTTTGCAAGAAGCCTTCAAATCTTTGTAACGCACTTTATAAGCAACTTGATTAAGTGAGTCGGCCCGAAGGTATAAAGAAGCATCTTTTTCGTTTTCACACGAGAAGAAACTTCCTGTGACTGTCAATATACTTGCACAAATAAGCAATAAACGCATTTTCTTCATTGGATATTTTTTCTCTAGGTTATAAGCAGCAAACAAAAATACAAAAATTCCGATTATTCCATAAATTAAAAACGAATAAGTATCAATGAAAAAGAGATTAATCTTTCAAGAAATAGAGATGATAAAAAAATAGGGGACTGTGAATTTCATGGCAAATCATAAAACTAAAAAAGCTATCCGGTTATGGACAGCTTTTCTTTGTGCTCAAATAATCATGAAATTACTTTTTAGCTTCTTCCAAAGAAGCCTTTCTAAACTCTTTCAGTAATTTTTCCAGCTCTAAAGAAGCTTTGCGTGCACGTGTACCTGCAGCTTTATTACCTTTTTCTGTTTGCAATTCAGCATCCATAAAGAATGCATTGCTTAATTCCTTGATTTTTGCAACTAATTCGTTCATCTTACTATTTATTTATTAATTATTAAATCGGATTCAAATTAAATCCTTTTTTGTTAGAATACGCTTTAACATGCTTGTTTTTTACAGTTTTTCAACATTTTTAGCTGAAAAGATAGACGATGATACCTGTTATACACACATACACCAATGCATAAGGAATGGCAGCTTTTAATATTTCTCCTTCTTTCCCTTGTTGGTTTCCGACGGAAGTAGCGATTGCAATGCTCTGAGGCGAAATTATTTTCCCTCCTGTTGCTCCTACGGTATTTGCAGCCGATAACCAATCGGGACTTACCTGAATATGTCCGGCAACACTAGCTTGTAATTTACCGAATAGGATATTGGAAGAGGTATCACTACCTGTAATAAATGTGCCCAAGCAACCGATTATCGGTGCAAAAAAGGGATAAAGATTTCCGGTAATAGTCGCAAGTGCAGTAGCTATTACGGATATCATACCGGAAGTATCCATGACAGTGGACAGGCTTACCAGACAAATCACTGTTATAAATGTCTTTTCCAATTGTTTCACCGTTTTCCAAAGTACAACGAACAGTTCCTTGACAGTTGCTCCCTGGATAAGGCCACCTGCAAATGTACCCACAAAAAGCAAAACGCCTGCATGGGTCAGCCACGAAATCGTATAATTCACTGTCGACATATTTATAGGAAGACTGATGTGTGTTACCCAATTATTCTCCAATGTGTTTCTCAGTCCCGGAAATAATGGGCTTGTCACAATTATCAATAAAAGAATAAAGAGATAGATGCTCCACGCCTTGAATATATCCTTACTTTTTAAAATGTTTCTCTGATTCTTTTCTTCTTTTGTTGCAGTCAGTTTACCATATAAAATAATAACAATAATGGACAATATACTTCCAATGATAGCAGGAGATTCAGCACCCATATAACGTGCTGCTATATATTGACTCCCCAAAGAAACACTGCCTACCAATAGTGTTAATAATACGTTTTTAGGTAGTGATTTTAATTTAGGATTTGTAAGAAAGAGTAATATTAATGGAATTAAAAACATCAAGACTGAAAGTTGGAGGACAACATTTGTGCTTAATGTTTGTACATTCAGGCTTGTTTCTTTGGCAAGTACAAGTACTGGTGTGCCAATAGCGCCGAAAGCTGTGGCTACACTGTTGGCAATCAGACTGACTGTTGCCGAAAAGATTGGTTTAAATCCTAAACTAATCAGAATGGCAGCAGGAATGGCTACGGCTGTTCCAAATCCGGCCATAGCCTCTAGCAATCCTCCGAATCCCCATGTAAGCAATAACACCTGAATGCTTTTATCAGTTGAGATAGAAGAAAACTGTTGTTTAATAATTTCCATTTTTTCAGTTTTAAGCAAAACGTTGTAACTGAATATAGCCATCAGGATAATAATCAAAATAGGTGAAACTGCTTTCATGGCTCCATAAAGAAAGGAGAATAATAAATCATCCAAAGGGAAATGAAACCCGAAAAAGGCAATTAGCATGGTAACTACTAAAGATATAATGCTGCTTTTATCACCTGACATTTTAAAAAATGCCATTAGTACTATCAGTGATAATACGGGAACTATGGCTATAATCAGATTCATATAGTTAATGGTGGCTTAAAATTACTACAAAATAACAGTTCATATAAAGTTAAAGTTCATGTTAAAGGAAAACAATTAACAACAATTCATAGAAAGACGGTATAACAAAGTGGACGATTTAAGGATGAAGCAAATAATGTTTATAGAGTAAATATGGAAAATTTAAAGTCGGTTGACCCACTATTATAAAAGTCACCTGACCCACTTGGATTACAATAAAAATTAACCTTATAGAATTACCATATTTCAGTCTTGTTTTTGTACTTTACAAAACATTTTAGCCCGGTATTATTAACCGAATAAAAATTTTAAAAGAATGAAAATAAGAATCAAGCACATACTGCGGTGTTACCAGTCAGGAATGAGTATCCGTAGTATCAGCTCTTCTCTTCTGATTTCACGTAATACAGTCAAACGATATATCCGTATATATGAAGATATGAGTATAGAACTTGAACGCCTGTTAAAAATGGACGAGCAGCATCTGCATGAGCTTTTCGGTGCGGAGACTGACAATGAACCATCAGGATCTGCAGAGTATAAATATCTTCAAGAACGTATATCTGAGTACATAAAACGACTTAAAGCCCGTGGAACAACAAGAAGGTCCTTGCATGAGGAATATCTGAGAGATCGTCCCCAAGGTTACAGCTACTGTTCATTCTGCCTGTATCTCAGACGTGAAAAGGAAGTAAAAGTACCGGTTGGGCGCATAGATCATATAGCCGGTGATCAGATGTATGTGGATTTTGCCGGTGACAAACTTTATATTGCAGACAGGAATACGGGTGATAAGGTTCCCGTGGAAGTCTTTGCCGCTATACTTCCTTGCAGCCAGATTACGTATTACGAATCTGTACCATCGCAAAAGAAAGAATATCTTATCCAGGCATGTGAAAATGCCTTCCATTATTTTGGAGGTGTACCCAATGCCATAGTTCCCGACAACCTCAAATCTGCCGTAACAAAGCCCGGAGGAACAGAGCCGGAATACCTGCAATAGTGTTTTGTTATCTTCGCCCACACCATAAAACAGTTTTCTAACAAGATCAACAGTAATAACTTTGCCGGACGTTTCCAATTCTCTATAAATTTGGTGTATGTGTGAACGTGTGATTTCTAAGTAGTGGTTCAGTTCCACCGACATACGATCTTTGCCTTTTGAATTCTCTTTTGCCGGATTCCATAGATTTACGGGACAGCTTCTTTTGATAGAAACATCTGCCATACAGCCGTTTACGGTGATTCTCATGCACACGGGTGCTTCTCCGTTCTTTAATAATTTGCCTTTCTTGATGAAGAACAATACAGAAAATGATTTTCGAGCCATTTTTACATCGTTTTTAAAGTTACAAAACTATGTATTCTCTTCCAAAGTAAGTCTATGCAAAAGATTATGAATCAGTGAGAAAGATGCGAATTCGTGGGACTTTTTTGAACTAAATTTTAGTTTCACGATTTATCCACCGATAACACCTATTCAACACCTGTAATTAATAACTTCGATGCTATCAAAGGTGATACTAATTCTTGGTTTAACGGCTCAGTTGTAATTCTTGGGGGATTAACATTTGTTAATTTCCCTTTATGCATACACCTTTGCTAATCTATACAGAAAGAACCT
>OGYU01001056.1_pt1 | contig 20476 bp, 17 predicted proteins | sample 1576581 | NCBI WGS metagenome assembly OGYU01 (sample SAMEA3541547, study PRJEB24748) | human gut metagenome | biome: human gut; feature: human-associated habitat; material: faeces | place: China | collected 2012 | reverse complement strand
GTAATCTTCAATTGTATCAATAATCTCTTTTGAAAGTGTAACCTGGCACTTTATCGGACACCTTCAGTCCAACAAAACCCGCCCTGTAGCTGAACATTTCGATTGGGTTCAGACGGTAGACCGCTTAAAAATCGCACAGCGGCTTTCTGAGCAAAGACCCGCAGATATGCCTCCCTTAAATGTGTTAATCGAAGTTCATATCTCTGACGAAGAGAGCAAAAGCGGCTGCCAGCCGGCCGACGTCCCGGCACTTGCTCAAGCCATCACATTGCTTCCGAACTTGAAGCTTCGAGGCATCATGGCCATTCCGGCACCTTCGGATAATGAAGAGGGCAAAAAGGCTCCGCTCAAAGAAATGCATGCAATCTTCCTGCATTTAAGAGATGAGCTGAATTTTGATATCGACACGCTCTCGATGGGCATGAGTGCAGATATGGCAGAAGCTGTGGAATGCGGGAGTACCATGGTAAGAGTCGGCTCGGCAATTTTCGGACCTCGAGACTATACCAAGAAGGAGTAAAAAGCATGGACAGAAAAACAATCGCCTTTATCGGAGGCGGCAATATGGGCGAAGCCATCATTTCTAAGATGGTTTCCAGTGATTGGAAGGGCACCGATATTCACGTCATTGATCACAATGAAGAGAAATTGGAGCACCTTGCATCGGCTTACGGCGTTCATACGCACAAAGAACCGGGCTCCTGGCTCGCAGAGATTGACGCTGTTGTTTTGGCCGTTAAACCACAGCAGCTCCCGGACGCAATCAACGCTTCCAAAGAATGGATTGAAGATGCATTGGTCATTTCTATTGCTGCCGGCGTTCGAGTTAAAGACCTGGAGGCCATGATCGGCCATAACTGCATTTGCCGTACTATGCCGAATACACCGGCACTTGTTGGTGAGGGCATGACAGGCGCAACACCAAATGAATTTGTGACAGAGGCCGAACTTAAGTATGTATGTGAAATTTTAAGCGGCTTTAGCAAGGTAGAGGTTATCAGCGAAAAGTTGATGGATACAGTTGTTGCAGTAAGCGGAAGTTCTCCGGCATATGTATTTATGTTTATTGAAGCTATGGCAGACGCAGCAGTAGAGCAGGGTATGCCGCGTGCGCAGGCTTATAAATTTGCTGCACAGGCAGTTATGGGCAGCGCAAAGATGGTTTTAGAAACTGGAAAACATCCGGGTGAGTTAAAGGATATGGTATGCTCGCCGGCAGGAACTACAATTAAAGCAGTCCGTGTATTAGAAAAGGAAGGTCTTAGAAGTGCTGTGATCGAGGCAATGGACGCATGTGCAGATGCAGCAAAGGGAATGTAAGAAATATCTAAATTGTTTTAAATTCAAAAAATGCAAGGCAGGTGCAAAACGGCATCTGCCTTGTTGTCACAAAAACTATGTTTGAGATTAGATAGGGGAGAATTTATGATTACAATAAAAGATAACATAATAAAACTTGATTTTCATGAGGAGACGCTGCACTGCGATATTTACGCAGATGGCACGAAATGGACTTGGCAGCATAATTATCAGCCTTATTTTAAGTATAATGGAAAAGATGTGCTTTTTTCAGAGGCTAAAAACGTCTCACATAAAAGATATGATACAGGAATAGGTTTCGGACTTGTGAGCCATTATGAAAATTTTGAGCAGGTGCCAGAGCTTTGCTTTGAGACATATATCTGGATTGAATTATCGACAGGTGATGTTCATTTTGAGTGGATTCCGATCACAGAGCCGGCATCTGGCATGGATGAAGTTGTGTGGCCGGGTGCAATGGATTTTATGTGTGATAGTGAAGATTGGTATACGCTCTTAAACTGGGGACAAGGTTTACTTATTCCAAATGGCTGGGAAACAACGCTGGGAAAAGTGCCATTTGATGGCCGTATGTGTACGGAAGGCTCATATATGCCATGGTTTTCCCAGATTAAAGATAGAAACGGCTATATTGCAATATGTGAGCAGCCAGAGGATGCAGGCTACCGTGCTGCTCATGAATCAGGCGAAGCACAGACAAGTGTGGGTATGGTACTTTATAAATCACTTGGCTCAATGCGCTATCGCAGAACCTTATTGTATCATTTTGAAAAAGACTGTGATTATAATACCATGTGTAAGTTTTATAGAAATTATACAAAGGAACAGGGAACATTTCACACTCTTCGTGAAAAGGCAGCGCGTGCAGATGTCGAGAAATTAGTAGGAAGCATGTTTGTTCATGCAGGTATTAAGACACGTGTTCAGCCAGAGTCCCGCTTTTTTGATCCAGAAGCGCCTGAGAAAAACAATCATTTAACACCTTTTGCAGTGCGTACTAAGCAGATTCGTCACTGCTATGAAAAGCTTGGAATTAAGAAGCTTTATCTTCATTTAGATGGCTGGGGAGATCCAGGCTATGACAACGAGCATCCAGATTATCTTCCGGCATGTATTGAAGCAGGCGGCTGGGAAGGCATGAAGGAGCTTTGTGATACAATTCATGAATGCGGTTATGTTTTTGGAATCCATGATCAATATCGTGATTATTATTTCCGTGCCAGTACTTATGATGAATCATCAGCCATTCATCTTGAAGATGGCTCCATTCCTTCTCATGCAAACTGGGCGGGCGGCAATCAGACATATCTTTGTGCAACACAGGCACCTTATTATGTAAAGAGAAATTTCTTGGAATTGGCAGCTCATGATATAAAGCTTGACTGCGCTTATCTTGATGTATTTACATGCAACGAGCCAGATGAATGCTTTGAGCCGCATCACAAAATGACAAGAAAGGAATGTCTGGAATTTAGAAGCCGCTGCTTTGCATATTTGTTGTCACAAAATATTCTGTCAAGTTCCGAGGAGGTAGCAGACTGGTCAGTCGCTAATCTTGTTTTCTGCCACTATGCGCCATATGATTTTATGATGCGCCGTCCAGAAGAACCAAAACAGGGAATCCCAGTGCCATTATTTAATCTTGTATATCATGACTGCGTAATCATTCCGTGGATGATGGAAAAGCATGAAAACGAAGATTACATGCTATATGCACTTATTAACGGAGGCGCACCATATTTTGACAGAAATGGTGCTTACAATGGAACAGACGGTGCATTTGGAGCAGGCAGCGATTTCACAGAAGAAGAACAAAAGAAACGCTGCGATCAGGTAGCATCACTTCATGAACACGTAGCCTATAGTGAGTTAGTCAGCCACCGTATTCTCGACAAAACAGGTCTTCGCCAGCAGAGTACATTCGCAGATGGTACATGCGTAGAAGTCGATTTCTCAAAGGGAACGTATAAAATTACAGTTAACGGATAAGCCAATACTTACAGCAAATCCCGAAGGTGAATGACGTGTGAATATTGAATTTGACAGAAAATCATGGTATTATGGTAACTATTCAGAACCACATGAGCAAAATAGAAGCATCGAAGATGCGATTTTGCGAATGGGGTTCTGAATAGTTACTGCTTTTTTATGAATTCTACGAACCATTTGAGTTTAAGCACCATCAGCGCTCAAGGTTGATAATCTGCTTTAGCAGTGCGTAAATAAGCTCATGTGATTGCGGCGGAAGCGTACAGATGATGCTTCTACAGTCAGCAGGAATATTGGTTTTTGCCGTTTCTGTGACAATATCACTGTTGCCAACTAAGTCAGTTAAAGAAAGCTCAAGTGCACATGCAATCTTTTCAAGTGTATATAACGATGCATTTTTTACACCACGCTCAAGCTGACCAATATATGCAGGATGAAGTCCACAGCGTTCAGCAAGCTCTTCAAGTGTCAAATTTCTTGCTTTTCTTGCTTTTCTGATCCTTTTTCCAACAATTAACGTAAATTCAGACATATCAGTTTTCTCTTCCTTTTTCTTCATTCATGTAAATACTACAAAAATAAATCTGTAAAAATATGAGTTTACAGATTTAAGATAGCAAGATTGTTAATTTATATACTATAAATTGCAAAGAACACGGTAAAGAAACCGATAGTATCAATTATCATAAAATAGATACTATAAATTTCAAAATTCCGTTGACGCGTGATAAGATACATTAATTATTTTTTACATGAATTGTAAGAAATCTTTAAAACATAATAAAAGAGAAAAATGGTATGATAAATTAAAGAACAGGATAACTGATATATTGTTTTTGTTTTAGACAGGAGGCGGAGAATATTGAGAAGAAAAAAAGAACCGCATGAAAATAAAAGAAAAGGTCTTAGCCTAAAGCCACTTATTATAGGAATGTCTGCCTGTGTGGTACTGCTTGGAGGAGTGCTGTTATGGGCAGTATTAGGAAGTGTTCGACTAGAGCCAGAGAGCGGACATGGATTAGGTATTGTAGATGCTGTTAATACTATGGGACTTCAAAAAAAGACACAGGAACTGGCAGCAAAGCCATCGGCAGCATCATCGGAAAGCCAGACACTTACAGCGAATGAAACAGATGCTGAAGAAATTAATGAAACAGAAGATCAAAAGGCTGAACAGACGCTTGAAGAGGAATCAACAAAAGCTTTAGCTTATCAGCAGATTAACGAGGCTACTATGGCAAACTCAAAATCAGGTGTCGCAGATGTGACACAGCTTACAGATGTCGCAGCAGATGATGTGCGTCTTTGGATTGAAGCATATACGTATGGAAACTGGCCGTACCTAGAGGGAGAGCCGGTGACTAAAGAAGCACAGGATGAGATTCTTGCAAGAAGAAATTTAGAGGGAATCTTGGATCCTATTACACTTAAGTATGGTGTTATCACACAAAATGCGGCAGTTCGAGCTTTTCCAACATGGAAAAAAGCATCCACTTCATTAGATGCACATTCATTTGATTATTTTCAAGAAAGTATGCTTATGACAGGAGAAGCAGCAGTGATCGTTCATCAGACTGCAGACGGAATCTGGAGTTTTGTACAGGCACAAAATTATAGAGGCTGGGTAGAAACAGATAAAATCGCATGCTGCACACTTGACGAATTAAAAAAATGGCAGGAGACTAAAAGAGCTGTTGTGACAGATGCCAGACTGACACTCGCAGGTACCAATGTAACACTTCGCATGGGAACAGCACTTCCGGCAAAGGAGGAATCTGAGGGCATACTTATGGTATCCATCCCACAGAAAGATGACAAAGGCCAACTTGTGATAACAAATGTTGAGACTGCTCAGGATGGCATTCATTTTGGTTATCTTGATATGACTCAGGAAAATATTCTTGATCAGGCTAAAAAGTTAGTTGGAATGGCTTATGGCTGGGGAGATTCCAATGGAGATATGGATTGCTCTTCAACAATGAATGCCATTTACAGATGTTTTGGAATCATTTTGCCAAGAAATACAGGTAGCATGGCACAGACAGGAACACAAATTGTATCACTTGAAGGCATGACACAGGAAGAAAAGCTGGAAAAAATTCAGTCTATGAAGCCAGGAACGCTGCTTGTAATGAAAAATCATGTGGTTATGTATATCGGACAAGAAAATGGAGAAGATTTGATTCTTCATAACTTTACAACATGTATGGCCGAGGATGGTGTCAGCACAAAAGAGGTCTACCAGTGTCAGATTACACAGCTAAATCTTGTAACAGCAGCCGGCACACAATATCTTGATGCCTATGCAACAGCAATTTGTTTTCCAGAAGACTGATTTATTCACGCATTTTTGTGATAACAACGCCATACTTGACCCATTTTTTTACTTCATCTTCATTATATGGATCAATATAGAATGCTTCGCCATATCCGTTGATTGGCTGAAGAATACGGGGAACCTGCTGAATAAAACGGCGCAGGTAGACACGGCCAGTTTCAGTGTTTAAAAAGATGGCAGTATCGCCATCGCGCGGAGGACGGCGTGAGATGAGCAGAATATCTCCCATATGGTAAACGGGAGTTAAATGATTAGAAGTGACTTCAACTCCGGCATTGATTTGTGAACCATAGCGTTTTCGATAAGGTGCAATGTTTACTTTACGGACGTTTGCAGAATCCCATATCATGCCATCCTCGCAATTGCCTGTTGGAATCAAAACAGTCAGGTAATCGTCAGTATTTTCTTCTTCTGTCATTGAAAATGCAAGCTCAAAATCTATTATGCCCTCTATGAATGAGCGTTGAGTATCAGACAGCTTCATAAACTTTGAAATTGCATTTAGCTTAGGCGAATCAAAATCGAAAAATTCAAATAGCAGCTTGCCGGTCAGTTCATACAGGCGCTGAGCCAAAAAAAGGTTCGGACGTCTATACTGACCGGCAATTAGTTTTTTATAATTGGACACAGACATATCAAGTTTCTGAGCCATCTGCGCCTGTGTCAGATTGAGCCTGACACGTTCCTTTTCAATGTTATCAATAAAATTTAATAGAATTTTTTGCTGTGTCATAAAATTGTATAGTCTCTTTCGTATAGTTTTCGGTACTTTGTACATGTGTAGAAATGACTAAAAGTGTAATCTTAGCTACCATACTACAAATTACATGTGATACGATAGTTTCATTCCAAGACGTTGTATTTTTTAGTCTTCTGGTAATAGAATACTTCAAATGGGAAAAAATAACAAGAGCGAAATGGGAGGAATTGTAAAATGATTGACAAACAGCTAAAGGCAATGATGGACAAAAAGGGATTGACACTAGAGAAACTGTCTATGCTGTCGAATGTCCCAATCGAAACGATTCGTAATATCATTTACAGGAGAGCGAGAAATCCAAGAGTAGACACACTTTTGGCACTTAGCCGTACATTAGATGTATCAATGGAAAGCCTGATGGGGGAAAGTCCACGAGAGGAGGAAGAACAGCTTTTATTTGCTTATCGTGAAAGCGGAGAGCATGGAAAGAAATTTATACGTGCAATCGCAGAAATTGAAGCGCAGTGGCAGGCAGGAGTAGATGTAAACGAGGAACGTGAGATTCCATGTCTGATTCCGGCAGTGGAAACATCAGATGGAGCAGCTTTTTCAAGTTTTGATGTAGAACATGTAAAGACAGCCTGTGAAAATGTATATATGGCGGTGCGTCTTCCAAACGATCATTTTTCACCGAGATATTGTAAAAATGATGTTTTATTGTTATCAGATAAATTTCCAAATGAGGGAGAAAATGCATTGTTTTTATATAATCATCGTCTGTACTTTCGCCAATTCCATATTTCAGAAAAGGGATATGCATTAAATACTATTAATGGAAGAGGGACTGCGCTTAGGTTTAGAAGAATGGACAGCTGCAGATTAATTGGAACATGTATGGCAGTACAGTAATTATTTTTGTACAAAATCGCGTACATAGCGAATACTCGCGTAATTGTGAGCAAAAACGGGTAGACAGTTTATAATTATACATGATACAATAGCCATCGTGTGCGCTGTAAAGGCGAAAAAAACGCACAAAATGAGGGGGATAGTTTCATGGAAGATCTGAAACCGATGCTGTTTACCTGTCTGAAGAAATATTCGAAGGAACAGTTCATTAAGGATCTGATTGCCGGAATCATTGTGGCAATCATTGCGCTGCCGCTGTCAATTGCGTTAGCGCTTGCATCTGGCGTAGGCCCAGAGCGCGGAATTTATACGGCAGTTATAGCTGGATTTGTGATTTCCTTTTTGGGAGGAAGTCAGGTACAAATTGCAGGACCGACAGCTGCGTTTGCAACTATTGTTGCAGGAATCGTAGCAGATCAGGGAATGGATGGCTTAGCTGTGGCAACCATCCTGGCAGGAATCATTTTAATTTTAATGGGATTTTGCCGCCTTGGTTCACTGATTAAGTTTATTCCTTATACTATTACGACTGGTTTTACGGCAGGTATTGCTGTGACAATTGCGATTGGACAGCTTAAGGATTTTTGTGGTGTTACAATTCCGGCAGGAATGCCTACAATTGAGACAATGGAAAAGCTGGAAGGCTTTTTAGCGGGAATAGGCACACTAAACTGGCATGCTGTTTTTGTGGGAGCAGTATGTCTGGCAATTCTTATTTTTATGCCAAAGGTAAAGATGCTTGCGAAGATTCCACCGTCATTAGCAGCTGTTGCTGTTGGTATTTTAATGGTGAAGCTGATGCCGATTCAGGTAAATACAATTGGCGATCTGTATACAATAAGCAGCAGCCTTCCATCATTCCATTTGCCAAAGCTTAGTCTTGAGGTGATTCAGAAGGCACTTCCAAATGCATTCACAATTGCAATTTTGGCAGCAATCGAGTCACTTCTTTCATGTGTGGTGGCAGACGGCATGATTAATGGAAATCACCGTTCCAACATGGAGCTTGCTGCACAGGGAGCAGGAAATGTTGCATCTGCGCTTTTTGGAGGAATCCCGGCAACAGGTGCGATTGCACGTACTGCAGCAAACATTAAAAATGGAGGCCGCACACCTGTAGCTGGAATGGTACACGCTGTTGTATTATTTTTAGTGCTTCTTGTGCTGATGCCATATGCCGGCTGGATTCCTATGCCGACGATTGCTGCAATTTTATTTATTGTTGCTTATAACATGTGTCAGTGGCGTCCATTTGTGCGTCTTGTAAAGACGGCACCAAAAAGTGATATTGCAGTGCTTGTCATTACATTTATGCTGACAGTTGTATTTGATCTTGTTGTTGCGATTGAAGTTGGCATGGTACTGGCTTGTCTTTTATTTATGAAGCGCATGAGTGATGAGACTGGTGTGCGTAACTGGAGTCATACAGATGAGATTTCTGATGAGGTTCGCGATGCAGAGCGTGCGCGTATGCGCGATATTCCATCATCAATCAGTGTATGCGAGATTACAGGTCCATTGTTTTTTGGTGCTGCAGATCAAATTGGTCTGATTGCAGTAACAGAAAAGACAAAATGCCTGATTCTTAGAATGAGAGGTGTTCCGGCACTTGACAGTACAGCAATGAACTCATTAACGTCTCTTTATGAGAAATGCAGGAAAAAGAAGATAACGCTCATTCTTTCACATGTAAACGATCAGCCAATGCGTGTTATTAGAAAGGCTGGCTTTGACACATTAATTGGAAAAGAAAATTTTAGCCCGAATATTGATGTAGCAATTGAAAAGGCAGAAAAGATTAATTCAAATCGATAAGTGTTTTTGAGGTAAATTTATCTGCAAATTGTACCGCTTCGGCAAAGGCCTGTATGCGATAAGGATCTTTGCCGGGGCGGTCTTTTTCTAAAAATTCCACACCAGATGATACGTCCACACCATCAGGATGCAAAAAAAAGATCGCATTTGAAACATTTTCAGGTGCCAGCCCGCCGGCCAGCATGAAAAGCTTTTTTGACCTGGGAAGATTTTTTAGCAGAGTCCAGTCAAATGTTTTGCCGCTTCCAGGTTTAGCTGCATCAAATACAAAGCCAGCGACAGACGGACATGAATGCCAGTAGTTATAGCTGTCAATATCAGAGACATTAAATGCTTTTAATATAGGAAGAGAAAACTTACTTGTATATTCGCAGATGGACTTAGCAGTTTTTATATCAAGATCGGCAGGATCACCATGAATTTGAATAAGGTCAAAGCCGGCCTCTGCAATTTGGCTTATTTGTGCAAGTGTTGGTGAGACTGTCACGGCGACTGTTTTTATTTCAGGCAGAAGTGCTGACTTTATTTTTTTTGCCTGATCAAGTGAGATATTTCTTTTGCTTTTAGAAAAAAAAACGACCATGCCTGCAAAATCTGCATGAATTTGATTGAGATAATCAGCCTCTTTTTCTTTTGTAAGTCCGCAAATCTTGATTTTAGTAGCCTGTTTTTTCATTGTTATAATCCAGATCCTTTCTTTTTTGTTTATCATAGTGGAAAATAAAGAGGACAGCAAGTACTTTTGGTATAGTTTATATCAATATCAAACCATTGAGAAAATCTTCTTTTCATGAAGTAAAATCCATGCTATACTTAAATTAAATGAGCTCGACAAACAAGCTGTAGTGGGGAGTGAACAGAGCATCATTAGGAGACAGACATCTGCAGTATAATAGCGATGCGACAGAACACACCATATAGAGGAAAGAGGAATTAAAAAATAATGAAAGTAAATGAAATATTGTCAAATGGAAAAATCACACTGTCTTTTGAGGTATTTCCGCCAAAGACAGATGCACAGTTTGAGTCAGTTCGTCAGGCAACGATTGACGTTGCTGCATTAAAGCCAAGCTACATGAGCGTTACATATGGAGCAGGCGGAAACACAAGAAAGAATACTGTTGCAATTGCAAAAGGGATTCAGGATACAACTGGCGTAACGACGATTGCCCATTTAACATGTGTAGGCGCAACAAAGGAAAATATTCATAACACATTAGATGAGATGAAGGCAGCAGGAATTGAAAATGTGCTGGCTCTGCGCGGTGATCGTCCGAGAGATTTTGAGGGGGATCCATTTGTTGATTTTCATTATGCGTCAGAACTTGTATCTGAAATCAAAGCCTATGGCGATTTCTGTGTAGGAGGAGCCTGCTATCCAGAGGGACATGTGGAGGCAGCAAATAAAAGTGAGGACATTATAAATCTTAAGAAAAAGGTTGATGCCGGATGTGAGTTTTTGACAACGCAGATGTTTTTTGACAACAATATTTTCTTTAACTTCTTGTATCGTGTCAGAGAACAGGGCATAAGTGTTCCTGTGATTCCAGGTATCATGCCAATCACACGAGCAAAGCAGGTGGAGACTGCACGTGATCTTTCTGGATGCAGTATGCCGCAGCGCTTTTTAAATCTGGTTGATCGTTTTGGTTCTAACCCTAAGGCAATGGAGCAGGCAGGTATAGCCTATGCAACTGATCAGATCATTGATCTGATTGCAAACGGAATCAACCACATTCACGTATATTCTATGAATAAGCCGCAGATTGCAGAGGCTATTCAGAAGAATCTTTCGGAGATTTTAAAATGATTGATATAAATCAGATGAGAGAACGCGAGATTATTCGCTATCTCGGCTACAAAAAGATACAGCCGGACGAACAGGTTATGATGTTAATTCATCAGTGCATGGAAGATGTTGCGCGGACGGCTCAGCCGCGCCATATATATCGGCGTTTTGCACTTACACATCTGTCTGCAGGTCATATGCAGGCAGGTGGTGTGGAGCTTGTCAGCAATAGTCTGGAACGAAACTTAAAAGATTGCAGCGAAGTCATTTTCTTTGCGGCAACGCTTGGTCACGAAATAGATCGTTTGATGGAACGTTATCTGAGATTAAATATCACAAAGGCAGCAGTACTTCAGTCAACGGCAGCAGAGGCCATAGAGTGCTATTGCAACTTGTGTCAAAAGAATATTGAAAAAGAGGCTGCGAAAGACGGCCTTTTTGTGCGTCCAAGGTATAGTCCTGGTTACGGAGATCTGTCTTTGGATGTACAGTCATCATTTTTGAAGGCACTTAATGCACAGAAAACAATAGGTCTATTTCTTTCGGAAGGCGGCGTAATGCAGCCTGAAAAATCTGTTACAGCTTTGATGGGCTTAAGCCATATCAGAACAGGATGCGTCACAGAAGGATGCGAGGCCTGCAGCAAAAAAGACTGCAGCTTTCGCCGTGATGCATAAGCAGCAAACAGAAACAACAGGGATAGTTAGAAAAACCTTGTGCTTTTGAAAGGACAGGAATTTATGAAGAAAAATATATTAAATGAACTGGGAAAGCGAATTGTTTTTTTTGATGGCGGTATGGGTACGCTTTTGCAGGAACGCGGGCTTGAAGCTGGTGAACTGCCTGAAAACTGGAATCTTAAGCATCCTGATATTATAAGAGAATTGCACCGCGATTATCTAAACGCTGGAGCAGACATCATTTTGGCAAACACATTTGGTGCGAATGAGTTAAAGTTTCCGGATAATCTTGAAGAAATTGTAACAAAAGGCGTGCAGAATGCGAAAAAGGCAGTCGAGGAAACAGGTAAGGATGGCTACGTTGCACTAGATGTGGGTCCGACAGGAAAGCTTTTAAAGCCACTTGGCACACTTGATTTTGAAGATGCAGTATCGATATTTGCAAGAACTATAAAGGCAGGAGCAGCTGCAGGAGCTGATCTTATTCTTATCGAGACGATGAGCGATACATATGAATTAAAGGCAGCTATGCTTGCAGCAAAGGAAAACAGTGATCTTCCTGTTATGGCAACTGTTATTTTTGGTGAAAATGGCAAGATGCTGACAGGAGCGACACCAGAGGCAGTCACAGCATTGCTTGAGGGTCTTGGTGCAGACGCATTTGGTATGAACTGCGGCCTTGGACCAAAGCAAATGAAGCCAATTTTTGAGCGCTTGGCAAAAAGCGCATCAATCCCATTAATTATAAATCCTAATGCCGGTCTTCCACGAAGTGAAAATGGAAAGACCGTATTTGACGTGGATCCGGCTGAGTTTGCCGAGGATATGAAGATATTTGCCAAGGAAGGCGCATGGCTTATGGGCGGCTGCTGCGGAACAACGCCGGCGCACATTAGGGCACTTGTAGAAGCCTGCAAAGAGGCTATGCCAAAGCCGCTTACCGATAAGAACCTGACGCTTGTTTCATCATATTCTCATGCAGTTGAGCTTGGAAAGATGCCAATGCTAATCGGTGAGCGTATAAATCCTACCGGAAAATCAAAGTTTAAGCAGGCACTTCGTGACCGCAACATGGAATATATTCTGGAGATGGGCGTAAAGCAGTCAGACGCAGGTGCACAGATTCTTGATGTTAACGTTGGACTGCCAGAGATCAATGAGCCTGAATTGATGAAGGAAACTGTTTATCAATTACAAAGCATTCTTGATGCACCGCTTCAGATTGATACCACCAATATGGAGGCAATGGAGCAGGCACTTCGTATATACAACGGAAAACCGATGATCAACTCCGTAAATGGAAAGCAAGAGATCATGAAGCAGGTGTTCCCACTGGCAAAAAAATATGGTGGTGTCGTAGTAGGATTAGCACTCGACGAGGACGGTATACCTGATACTGTTGAGGGACGTCTGGCTATTGCAGAGAAGATTTATAAGACTGGTGAGAGCTATGGTATTGCAAGAAAAGATATTGTAATTGATGCGCTCACTATGACTATGAGTACTGACAGTAATTCCGCAAATGTTACACTTGAAACTGTGCGCCGCATAAAGGCACAGGGCGGACGTACTGTGCTTGGCGTGTCAAACATTTCCTTTGGACTGCCGCAGCGTGAGATCATCACATCAGCATTCTTTACAATGGCGATGCAGGCAGGTCTTTCGGCAGGAATAGTAAATCCAAATTCACAGGCTATGATGCAGGCATATGATACCTTCCGTGTACTCGGCGGCTATGATGCGCAGTGTATGTCATATGTTGAAAAGTATTCTGCTATGAAGGTTGTATCTACTACAGTCAAGGCAGGCGAAGCCGCAGATAAATCTGAAAAGCAAGCCCCAGGAAGCACATCTGGCGGTATGGATTTAAAGACATGCATCATCAAGGGTCTTAAGGAACCAGCCTATAAGGTGACAAAGAAGATGCTTGAAGAAAAGGAGCCGCTTGAAATCATCAATACAGAGCTTGTACCGGCACTTGATATTGTAGGAAAGGGCTTCGAGAAAGGAACCATGTTTTTGCCGCAGCTTTTGATGAGTGCCGAGGCTGCAAAGGCTGGTTTTGCTGCCGTAAAGGAATTTATGGAGGCAAAGGGCAGCGACCAGCAAAAGAAGGGCACTGTTGTAATTGCAACAGTTAAGGGAGATATCCACGATATCGGAAAGAATATTGTTAAGGTTCTTCTGGAAAACTATGGATATGATGTGATCGATCTTGGAAAAGATGTACCGCCTGAGACAGTAGCAGAAAAGGTAGTAGAGACACATGCACCACTTCTTGGCTTAAGTGCGCTTATGACTACCACGGTTGTAAATATGGAAGAGACTATTCGACAGGTAAGAAAAGCAGCACCATGGTGCAAGATTGTTGTCGGAGGTGCTGTACTGACAAAGGAGTACGCAGATATGATCGGTGCAGACTACTATGGCAAGGATGCGATGCAGACAGTATATTACGCAGAGAGTTTGCTAAATAATGGCGGCGCAAAATAAAAATAACGACGCCAAAATGAAAATATAGAGAAGGATATATAGAAAGATAATATGAGTATTTTAAATGTAGAACACTTATCTCACGGATTCGGAGACAGAGCAATTTTTACAGATGTGTCATTTCGTTTATTAAAAGGAGAGCATATTGGCCTTGTTGGTGCAAATGGAGAGGGAAAATCAACATTCATGAGCATCATTACAAACAAATTGATGCCAGATGAGGGAAAAATTGAGTGGGCAAAAAATGTGCGTGTTGGCTATCTTGATCAGCACACTGTATTAGAACCTGGTCAGACAATACGTGATGTGCTTAAGAATGCATTCAGCTTTTTATTTGACATGGAAGCGCGCATGAATCAGATCTGTGAAGAGATGGCAGATGCTTCTGAGGAAGATCTAATTGTCATGATGGAAGAGATGGGTACAATTCAGGATCTTCTGACGATGCATGATTTCTATATGATTGATGCAAAGGTAGAGGAAGTTGCAAGAGCATTTGAGCTGGATGCACTTGGCTTAGAACGCGATGTCACCGAGCTTTCCGGAGGTCAGAGAACAAGAGTCCTTCTTGCAAAGCTTCTTCTTGAAAAGCCAGATATCCTTCTTCTTGACGAGCCGACTAACTATCTGGATGAAAAGCATATCGAATGGCTGCGCCGTTATCTGCAGGAGTATGAGAATGCTTTTGTTCTAATTTCTCATGATATTCCGTTCTTAAATAGTGTTGTAAACTTAATCTACAACATGGAAAACCAAAAGCTTGACCGCTATGTAGGAGATTACGACCACTTCAAGGAGGTTCATGCTGTACAGAAGGCACAGATAGAGGCAGCATACAACCGCCAGCAGCAGGAAATTGCTCAGTTAAAGGACTTTGTTGCCAGAAATAAAGCAAGAGTTGCAACAAGAAACATGGCAATGTCCCGTCAGAAAAAGCTTGACCGCATGGATGTGATCGAATTAGCAGCCGAAAAGCCAAAGCCAGAGTTTCGTTTTTTGTATGGACGTGCACCAGGCCGCTTCTTATTTACTACAGAGCAGCTTGAGATTGGATATGACAGACCGCTCACAAAGCCGCTTGACCTTGTTATGGAGCGTGGAAACCGCATAGTCATGGTAGGTGCAAATGGTATAGGAAAGACTACTCTTTTAAAGAGTCTTCTAGGACTGATCAAGCCATACAGCGGAACTGTTAATCAGGGTGACTATCTTGAGATCGGCTATTTCGAACAGGAAGTAAGCGGTGACAACGGTCGTACCTGCCTTGAGGAAATTTGGCAGGAGTTTCCGTCATGGAATCAGTACGAAGTGCGCAGCGCACTTGCAAAGTGCGGCCTGACTACAAAACACATCGAGAGCCAGGTGCGTGTCCTTTCTGGTGGTGAGCAGGCAAAGGTACGTCTGTGCAAGCTTATGAACCGCCAGAGCAATGTGTTAATCCTCGATGAGCCGACAAACCACCTCGATGCTGACGCAAAGGATTCTCTTTTGACCGCACTCAAGGAATATAAGGGAAGCATACTGATGGTCTGCCATGAGCGCGAGTTCTATGAGGCACTTGGTGCGCAGATTTGGGATTGCAGCAGTTTTTGCAGATAATTAATTTGTATTTTCCAAAAACTTAACGTTTTCTTAAGGCGAAAAGCGACCGGAATCATCCGGTTGCTTTTTTGCTTTAACTATGGTAAAATGAGTCCATTATTAGTACAACTGAGAGTGGGTCAAATGGCAATTTTGACCGAATCAGGATATCCAAACAAAAAGAAAGGCACGGTAATAGCATGAAGGTTGTAATACTGGCAGGAGGATTCGGTACCAGAATCAGCGAAGAGAGCGTAAACCGCCCAAAGCCGATGGTCGAGATTGGTGATCAGCCAATTTTGTGGCATATTATGAAGGAGTATTCGCAGTACGGATTCAACGATTTTATTATCTGTCTTGGTTATAAACAATATGTGATCAAGGAATATTTTGCAAATTATTTTCTTCATACATCTGATATTACGATTGATCTCGCACATAATTCTATGGAGCTTCACGACAATTATTCAGAGCCATGGAAGGTAACACTTGTTGATACAGGATTAAATACAATGACAGGTGGTCGCGTAAAGCGTATCCGCAAGTATGTCGGAGATGAGCCATTTTTATTGACGTATGGAGACGGTGTTTCAAATATCAATATTAAGGAGCTGTGCGAGTTTCATCGCTCCCATGGAAAGCTTGCTACAATTTCCATGACAAATGTAGGACAGCGTTTTGGTGTAATCGATTATGATGATAAGGGACAGATTGCAGCATTCCGTGAGAAATCAGATAAGGATGGCAGTATGATCAACATTGGCTATATGGTTATGGAGCCGGGCGTGTTTGATTATATTGACGGAGATGATCAGCCATTGGAGAGAGAACCATTTGAGCGTCTCGCAGCAGATGGTCAGATGATGGGTTATATTCACGAGGGCTTCTGGTCCTGTATGGATACACTTCGTGATAAGAATCGATTAGAGGCACTGTGGGAGAGCGGCAAGGCGCCGTGGAAAACATGGAAGGACTAAATAATGCAGAAAACAGAAATGTCATTTTTTCGTGATAAGAGAATACTGATCACAGGTCATACCGGTTTTAAAGGTTCATGGCTTTCGAGAATTTTAATTGATGCAGGCGCAAAGGTAACAGGTGTTTCCTTAGCGCCTCCGACAAGTCCAAGTATTTTTTCAATTTGCCGTCTGGAAAATCAGATGGACAGTGTTATTGGCGATGTTAGAGATTTTGAATTATTAAAGGAAGTATTTGAACGTGTGCAGCCACAGATTGTGATTCATCTGGCAGCGCAGCCAATTGTACGCGAATCTTACAAAAATCCGCGTGAGACATATGAGACAAATGTGATGGGTACAGTCAATATATTAGAGTGTGCACGTCAATTTTCATGTGTCCGTTCATTTTTAAATGTTACAACTGATAAAGTATATGAGAACAAAGAGTGGGAGTGGGGCTACCGTGAGGAGGATGTGCTGGACGGATTTGATCCATATTCAAACAGCAAATCCTGTTCAGAGCTGGTTACACACAGCTACATCCGCTCTTTTTTTGCGGATAGTGATACGGCAGTATCTACTGCAAGAGCAGGCAATGTTATAGGAGGCGGTGATTTTGCATCAGACCGTATTATACCTGACTGCTACAGAAGTGCAGTGATTAAGCAGTCTGTGACAGTAAGAAATCCATATTCAATTCGCCCGTATCAGCATGTGTTGGAGCCTTTGTTTTTATATCTGACAATTGTAAAGAAACAGTGGGAGGATCCATCCATTCGCGGCTATTACAATGTAGGACCAGATGACTGCGATTGTGTGGACACTGGCACATTAACTACGCTGTTTTGTAAGAGCTGGGGCAGAGGTATGCAGTGGCAAAATAAGAGTGACGGCGGTCCTCATGAGGCTGGCTTTTTGAAGCTGGATTGCTCAAGAGTAAGGCGTGTCTTTGGCTGGAAACCGACATGGCATATTGAAAAGGCTGTGGCAAAGAGTGTAGAGTGGTATCAGCTTTATAATATGTTGATTACTCATCTGGCAGAGCCAAAGGAGCTTGCAGATAAAATGAATGCATGCATGAGAGAGCAGATAAGAAGCTTTTTAACAGATGGAGAGGAGCAGTAATAAATGTTTGAAAATATGAATGAACAACAGGCAAGAGAAGAAATTTTAAAACAAGTAGCTGCCTATTGCGATAAATATCATAATACAAAGAAGGAATTTAAGGAGGGAGACCGTATTCCATACGCATCACGTGTTTATGACAGCGAGGAGATGGTAAATCTTGTGGACAGCTCACTGGAATTTTGGCTGACAGCAGGACGCTATACAGATGAGTTCGAGCGCGAGTTTTCAAAATATTTAGGTGTTCGCTTTTGCTCTCTTGTCAATTCTGGTTCATCAGCGAATTTGATCGCATTTATGGCGCTGACTTCTCCGCTATTAGGAGAACGACAGGTAAAAAGAGGCGATGAGGTAATCACAGTTGCTGCAGGTTTTCCGACAACAGTAACACCAGTAATCCAGTATGGTGCAGTTCCAGTGTTTGTAGATGTGACAATCCCTCAGTACAATATTGATGTCACAAAGCTTGAAGAGGCATTGTCTGATAAGACAAAGGCCGTTATGATCGCGCATACACTTGGCAATCCATTTGATTTAGAATCGGTAAAGGCATTTTGTGACCGTCATAATTTATGGCTTGTTGAAGATAATTGTGATGCACTTGGTTCTGTCTATGAGATTGACGGCAGCAAAAAGCTGACAGGAACAATTGGTGATATAGGAACATCAAGCTTCTATCCGCCGCACCATATGACGATGGGTGAGGGCGGTGCTGTATATACAAATAATCCGCTGCTTCATCGAATTGTGCGTTCATTTAGAGACTGGGGACGTGACTGCATTTGTCCACCAGGATGTGATAATTTCTGCGGTCATCGCTTTGATAAGCAATATGGTCAGCTTCCATTAGGATATGACCACAAATATGTGTACTCCCATTTTGGTTATAATTTAAAGGCAACTGATATGCAGGCAGCAGTAGGCTGTGCGCAATTAAAGAAGTTCCCATCTTTCGTGGAGAAGAGACGTCATAACTTTGCTTATTTAAAAGAGCTTTTGTCTGACTGCGCAGATAAGCTGATTCTTCCTGAGGCAGCAGCGCATTCTAATCCGAGCTGGTTTGGATTTTTAATGACATGTAAGGAAGGCGTGGATCGTACAAAGGTAGTGAACTATATTGAATCACACGGCGTTCAGACACGTATGCTGTTCTCAGGCAATCTGATAAAGCATCCTTGTTTTGATGATATTCGTGGAACAGAGGCATATCGTGTTGTCGGTGGTTTAGAGCAGACTGATCGTATTATGACATCTACATTCTGGGTTGGTGTTTATCCTGGCATGACAGATGAGAAGATTGAATATATGGCAAAGGTAATTCACGAAGCATTGGAGGGCTAAGCTATGAGAATGAAGGTATCCAACTATATTGCAAAACTGCTTGTTCAAAATGGAATTACAGATGTATTTATGATCACCGGAGGCGGTGCAATGCATCTTGATGATGGACTTGGTCATGAGCCGGGACTTCACTGTGTATATAATCACCATGAGCAGGCATGTGCCATTGCAGCGGAAAGCTATGCCAGAATCCATAACCGCATTGCAGCTGTCTGTGTCACAACAGGACCTGGCGGAACAAACGCAATCACAGGTGTAGTCGGAGGATGGCTCGACTCTATTCCGATGCTTGTTATTTCAGGTCAGGTACGCTATGATGTAACGGCAAGAAGCACAGGCCTTGGTATTCGTGCATTTGGCGATCAGGAGTATGACATCTGCAAGAGTGTAGAGCCTATGACAAAATATTGTGAGATGGTGATTGAACCAAAGCGTATTCGCTATGCTGTTGAGAAAGCACTTTATCTTGCACAGACTGGAAGACCAGGTCCGTGCTGGCTTGATATTCCGTTAAATGTGCAGGGTGCAACAGTTGAGACAGATGAGCTTGAAGGTTTTGATCCGACAAAAGAAAATCTGACAGCGATTCCGTCTGTTACTAATGAGCAGGCAGACGCTATTATCGAGAAAATTCGTCAGGCAAAGCGTCCGGTATTAAATGCCGGAAATGGAATACGTATTGCAGGAGCATTTGATGTATTTCGCCGTGTCGCAGATAAGCTTGGCATTCCAGTTGTGACTGGCTGGAACAGCATTGATTTAATGGAGGATGAGCATCAGCTGTACACAGGACGTGCTGGAAATATGGGTGACCGCGCTGGAAATTTTGCCGTACAAAACAGTGATTTGCTATTTTCAGTTGGAAGCCGATTGAGCATTCGTCAGGTTAATTATGATTGGCCGGCTTGGGCAAAGCATGCATTTGTCATTATGAATGATATTGATGCAGAGGAATTGAAAAAGCCGTCTCTTCATGTAGAAATGCCGGTGTGGGCTGATGCAAAGGATCTTCTTGAAAAGCTTGAGAGCCGCTTAAATGAAAAGCTTGCAGATGGTGAAGTATTATTTAAGGGTGATGAGTGGAGACAGGTTTGTGAAAAATGGAAGAAGGATTATCCTGTTGTTCAGCCAAAGCACTATGAGCAGAAGAGTCCGGCAAATGTGTATGCATTTATTAAGGAAGAAAGTCGCCGCTTAAACGAGGGTCAGATTACAGTAGTAGGAAATGGCTCTGCCTGTGTTGTAGGTGGTCATGGCTATGTTATAAAGAAAGGTCAGCGTTTTATTTCAAATTCAGCTATTGCATCGATGGGTTACGATCTGCCGGCAGCAATTGTGCCCCTGCTGGTACCGCTGTTTATCTCCGCGTTCCGCAGAGCCAACGACCTTGCCATGGCAATGGAGGCCAGATGCTATCGCGGCGGAGAGGGCAGGACG
>OGYU01001054.1_pt1 | contig 20480 bp, 17 predicted proteins | sample 1576581 | NCBI WGS metagenome assembly OGYU01 (sample SAMEA3541547, study PRJEB24748) | human gut metagenome | biome: human gut; feature: human-associated habitat; material: faeces | place: China | collected 2012 | reverse complement strand
TTGTTACTACTCACCACTTGCAGAAGTGGGAGTCTCAACTCAGACTGAGATGAACACCCCATTTACCTGTGAAGCCATTTTCAGTGACATTGACGGAACCTTTTTAACCTCCGAACATCATGTTTCCCCAAAAACACAAGAAGTCATCCGTTCAGCGATACAACACAGCATCCAATTTTCCCTGATTTCCGCCCGAAATCCGCTCTGCATTCAGCCGATTCTCGACCGGATTCATCTCTCCTGCAATATCATCGGATGTAACGGCGCACTGATTATGGATGAAAATCACAAAACAGATTGCAACAGAACACACTCTGGCATTCGGTGATAATTACAACGATGTGGAAATGTTACATACCGCCGGTCGTGGAATCCTCATGGGAAATGCCCCGGAAGACATAAAAGAAAAAGGCTTCGCTCTCACAAAAGACAACGACCACGATGGTATTGCAGTTTACCTTCACAGTATTTTTCCATTTTGATTTTCCCGTAACACACAAAAAGAGGGGCAGTGGTATGATCACTGCTCCTCTTTTTCTTCCATTATCAGAATATACTCATACTTCGGAATAAAATTACTCTTATCGTACTGTTTATAATACTGTGTAAAGATTCGATCCATAACTTTTGGAATCTTTGTCTCATCTGCCTCAAACAAAATGATCAGATACTGCATGGAACTGTAGCGGGTACAAATATCCACTTTTCGGATTGTCTGCCGAATCGCTTGTTCCATACTCTCAAGCGCCCGCTCAATATTTTCGATATACATCACATAATCCGGTGTCGTATCCATCGTAACCATCACCAGATAGCAGTGATATTTGTAACGCTCACCTAAATGATTCATATATTCATAAATTTTCGCAAATTCACGGTAATCCAGATCCAGTGCACCGGTATAATTGCCGCTCTCCCGCAATGCTTTTGTAATCATTGCCAGATCTCTTCCGGTTCCCTGATCCGTCTTCTGCTCCTGCTCCATCTGCTGATAGAAGAAGAAATCACCTTTACCATTCTGTTTTACATAATACAATGCCTTATCCGCCTTGGTGTAGCACTCCTCAAAAGATGCTCCCTTTGTCGTTTCACAGATTCCAGCAGAAATTGACGCGTGGCGGATCTCCATATCTTCCTCTTTCTGTTCCTCAAATTTTTGCAGAATACTACGGACAATTTCCGAAATCTTTTCCTTCGAAACATTCGGAACAAACATCAGAAATTCATCCCCACCCAGACGGCAGACCACAGAATGCTGTGCAAATTCTAACAACAGCGAACCAAGCAATTTCAGTGCTCGGTCACCGGCTTTGTGTCCATAGATATCATTGATTTTTTTCAGATTATCCATATCCAGGAAAACAAGATATCCATCGTCCTGCTGCATAAACTGCGCTGCCAGTTTTTCTCCACGATTCCGCATTGGAAGACCCGTTAAGAAGTCAAAGCCCTCACTGTCCTCCTGCGTCCGCATGGTAGTCATAACATTGGAAATAAATTTTTCAATTTCACTCTCCACTGCCGGCAGGGCATATTCATCCTCGATTCCTTTATAATCCGCATTAATCACCAGCCGGTTTTCATCCAGAAGTTTCAAAAACACATCTGCAATCTCCGGATCAAACTGTGTTCCACGGTTATTCAAAATCTCATTATAAATAACCGCTGTTCCCAGCGGATTTCGATAAATTCTACGGGACTGCATCGCATCATAACTATCTGCCACCGCAATGATCCTTGCATGGATTGGGATTTTCTCCCCTTTTAATCCATCCGGATACCCGGTGCCATCATACCGTTCATGATGGCTTCGTGCCACCTCTGTCACATGATCGATCAATCTGATATTTTTCAGAATTTCCGCCCCGATCACAGTATGCTCTTTGATAACCGCATATTCTTCTTCTGTCAGCTTCGTTGGCTTATTCAAAATCGTATCCGGAATACCAATTTTACCAATATCATGCAGATGTGCCGCATTCCGCAAATTTGAAATATCCTTTTGACTCCAGCCAAGTTCCTTTGCGATCAGAACCGCATACTCAGCCACCCGATGAGAATGCCCTCTGGTATATTCGTCCTTCGCCTCGATCGTGGTAGACAAGGTCTGCATCATTTGCAGAGACATGGTTTCCATCTGCTTTCTGCGCTTTCTCATTTCCTGCCGCTGTCGGCGACTTTCCATCTTCTGTAAATTTCGGATTGTTCTGACCAAACTGAAAAACAGCAGCACGATCATACCGATTCCCATAAAAATACCGGAAATAGAAATTACAAAATACGCAGATATGGATTCCACCACAACCGAAACGACCGCAATCAGCAAGCCCACCACCATAAATCTGTTTTGTGTAATATAGCCGTGGTACATATCATAAAATACTGTACCAAGAATCAATACTAACGTAACTGCCAGAATCACATGTGCAATCGGAAGTGTCTCTATATAATCCTTCGCACCGCTCAGATGCAAAATCGTACATACTGCAAAATTAACTATGGCAGCCGCCTCTGCGATCCAGAACAGTTTCTGGTGACGACCACTTTGCATACTGTCTATGTAATAAATAATCGGCAACGGTCCAAGCATGATCATAACAAAACACAGCGTTGCTAACACCGTTGCATTTGGTACCAGAACCTGACGAAGTTTTGATTCTCCAACCATCCAGCCTGCTGCCATGATCATACACCAGCCAAGATATTCCATATCAAACTTCGTACGATATACCACCCCCAGCGCAATACTGAAAATGACAGTAACAATGCCTGCAAACAGGATGAAAAACGCGATCACCGTCTCCAGTCCGTGTTCAGCAAAAATATATTCCCATATTTCTGCCTTATCTCCACAGTAAACCTCATTTACCACACCGGAATATTTTGCTGTATTTGTCTTTAACTCAATCCGGACTTCTTTTCCTACGTCAGCTTCCGTGGTCGGGCAGAACACATAACGACTGGCAGAATTCTTGCCTGCTAATCTCGTATCTGACGTGTCATATTCAGCCCGCAATACGCCATCAACGTAAAATCGGACTTCCTGCAGTGAGGAACGGATTGCCAATGCTTTTTCGTCATAATCTTCTGGCAATTGCGTTACCAGAACCATCGTCTCTTTCGCCGACAGTTCATATCTGCCCGGAACTTCGATCTGCTCCCGGCTTCCGTCTGATTTTTCCCAGACAAACGTGCCCTGATAAAGAATATTTTGCTCAATCGTCTTTTTATCCCGCTCATTTGTTCCAAAAATCTGCAACACGACAAACCAGCATAAAACAGCTGCCATCAATATGTAAAACAGAATTCTTTTTTTCCTGTTAATCATATAATTCTCTTTTGCCAAGACTCAAATCTCCCATTTTTATCTCATAACATGCATATATTACAGGTTTTTCTTTGCTACAATCTGTAAATAATCTCGCAATCCTTACTGCAAAATACACGCATCATCTGTTCTTCCGGATATCTCTTTTACTCAAATTTAATTCTGTTTCACTAACAACACGATATTTTCTGCATGCTTTGTAAACGGAAACATATCATACGGATACGCCCCCATTGCTTTATAACCATGTTTTGTCAAATATTTCAGATCCCGCGCCTGCGTCTGCGGATCACAGGAAATATACACAATTTTCTGCGGTGCCAGCGTTACAGCTGATTTCATAAACTGCTCCGTACTGCCGCTTCTTGGCGGGTCCATAAACACGACATCTGCCTTTTCGCCCTTTGCCGCCATTTTCTCCATAAACCGTCCGGCATCATCCTGATAAAAACGGATATTTTTCATCTGGTTACGTTTTGCATTTTTGATGGCATCTCGCACTGCATCCGGATTCAGTTCTACACCGATCACTTCTTTTGCAGATTTTGCAGCGACCATACCAATGGTTCCAATACCGCAATACGCATCAATGACACGTTCTTTACCTGTCAGTCCGGCAAGCTCCATTGCTTTTCCATACAGTTTCTCCGTCTGAACCGGATTGATCTGATAAAAAGACTTGGAAGAAATACGGAAGGTCAGTCCACACAACACGTCCTCAATATAGCCTTTTCCGTAAATCGTTGTCTCACGGTCACCAAGCACCATGCTCGTACGTTTGTCATTCACATTCAGCACAACCGTTGTAATTTCCGGATGCAGTTTCCGCAATGCCTTGACAAAATTATTTTTGGACGGCATCACCGGAGAGCCAAGCACCAGAACGACCATGATCTCATCTGTGGTAAATCCGCGGCGGATCAGCACATGACGCAGCAAACCGTAACCGGTATCTTCATTATAGGTTTTTATCTTAAAAGATTTTAAAAGTCCACGGATGTCATTGATAATGGCATCTGCTTTTTTATCCTCAATCTGACAGGCTTCCACCGGAACGACCCGATGTGTGCCCTCCTCGTAAACGCCGGAAATGATCGTACCATCTTTTTTCCGTGCAAACACGGCATGCACTTTATTTCTATAATGATACGGATCTTGCATTCCTGTAATCTCCGCAGTCTTACAAAACGGCTGCATTAACTGACGGACTGCTTTCTGTTTCTCACTTAACTGCTTTTCGTAGGGAACGCCCTGATACTGGCATCCACCACATTTTTTTGCAACCTTGCAGGCTGTACCTTCTTTTTTCTTATTGTCATTGCCACGCTTTTTCACAGTATGATTTCCGCCTGACAATTTTTTTTCTTTGTTTTTTTCACTCATAAATCTATCTCAAATTCTCCCAGTTTACAGTAAATATGCAGTAGTTTTTTCTTTAACTGCTGTTCTTTTACTTACTGCACTTATAAATACTTTTCATATACCGACGCACATCATATCAGAAATAGATTTCTTCTGCAAGTTTCTATCTGTATACATTCATCCTCGTATTGTTTTCTTATGGAAATTTTTCCTAAAAATGAATTTCCTCCGCCAGTTTCTGCATCTGATAATCTGCATCTGCCATAATATCGGCACATTTTTTCAAACGTGCATGCATTTCCGATGTAATGACTTTGTCCTTTTTATAACGAAGCTGATGCTCCGTACTTGCCCAGAAATTCATCGCAATGGTTCGCATCTGTACTTCCACCGGTACCTGCCGCATCCCATCGGAAAAGAACACATTAATCTTGACGATCAGGTGCAGACTGCGGTAACCGTTTTCCTTCGGCTCCCGAATATAGTCCTTTACCTGTACCAGTTCCACATCGGTCTGACTCAGCAACATCCGCGCCACCTCATATACATCCGTAATAAACGGACAGATCACACGGATTCCGGCAATATCATAAATATTGTTCGTCAGACAGCTTAACGTCATCGGTAAGCCTTTCCGTTCCATCTTCTTTGCAATACTTTCTGCTGACTTAATACGGCTTTTTATATTTTCAATCGGATTACGGTCATTGCTCTGTTCAAATTCCCGGTTCAAAATCTGTAATTTTGTCGTCAACTGACGGATTCCGGCCTCATAAAACAGCATCATCTGTTTGTATTGTTTCGCCAGATCCAGCTGATCTGCTGCTAATGGCAGGTAACTTGTGGTTTCTTCCGCTCCTGTCCCATCCTGTTCCTCTGATTGTTCCGGCATATCTGCTTCCATGTACTCTGCCTCAACCAATTTTTCTTTTAGAGTTGTATCTTCATTTACTTTTTTATCTGTTTGTTCTGTATCTGTTACTTTCACTTTCTCATCCATTTTTGAATAATTCTCCTTACCTTCGAAATCCCCATATTTATAATAATTGTAACATATACCCTTGTCTTTTCCATGAAAAAACCATAAAATCTTTCTAAAACGCAGATACAAAATCACTTCTTTGTATACGGAAAAGGAAAGTAACCAGTGATGAAAAAATCAAACAAAAAAACTTGACCACAACACACTGAACCACTATATTGAAAGGGCACTGAAAAAGTCTAATTCTTTTTTCGAAGAATTAGACTTTTTCAGTGCCCTTTAAAAATACAAGGCTTTGCAAACTTTTTTATCTTCCTATTTTTCATCAACAACCTGAAAAATGAAGAACTTTAAGTATGTGCCCTTCAAGCCCTTGATTTTACTGGGTTCTTACACTTTAATCTTGGTCTACTACACCATTTTTACACCATTTCGCCCATAAGTGCCATTTCTTCTTTTAATGTGTCCGCTTCAACATGGCAATATAAATCCATTGTCATCTGCAAAGAATTGTGACCCAGGATTTTCTGTAACGTCTTTGGTCTCATACCTTTTGCGATCGCTTTTGTTGCAAATGTATGACGAAGCCCATGTGGTGTAAAGGGTTGAAAATCTAATTCTGGATTCTCACGATTGATTTTTGCAACCATATACCGAATTGCAGAGCGGACATTTGACTCATGAATCGGTTTATTCGTTTTGCTGCAAAATACCAGATTCTCCATCCCATCTTTTGGCTTATGTCGTGCCTCTATACGCACCTTTCTCTCTTTCTGTTTCAAAAGAATGTCACGAACATCCTTTGTCATAGGAATATTTCGTCTTCCAGCTTTCGTCTTTGGTTTATGGAATTCATAAATCGCATTTCCATTATTCGGCAAATAACAAAGTGTTTTTTCTACCTTAATGATTCCATTCTCAAAATCAATACAATCCCATGTCAATCCAAGGATTTCACCCATACGCATGCCAGTTCCAAGCGCAACAACAATAAACGCATATGTCTGACCACCTTTGGATGTTTTAAGAAGAATATCAATTTCCTCATTACTTAAAATTCTTTTCTCTTCTTTTTCCTCGTTGTCAATGATTGTATTGATTCCAAATGCAATATTTTTATTAAGCAGTTCGGTTTCCACCGCACGATTCAACATATCAACCAATAATGATTTGCAGTCTTCCCGCATCGTATCAGTTGCTAATTGATTAAAAGCATCTTGCAGTATAACCAGATTTAACTGACTCAGTTTGCGCCATCCAAGTTCTTCCCGGAGACGATTATACTGAATAGCATACGTCCTTTTCGTTGTATCCCTGCAATGTGTTTTACATACAGTAATCCAACTATCATACCATTCATCTAAAGTCATTGTTGAATTTACTACATTTATCTGCTTTTCGTCCATATACATTGCTGTCCGCAATTTTTTGGTTATATCTGTATATGTACCTGCATATATTGTCTGCCGTTTTCCAAAGCGATTCATAAATCGCACCTGATAGACACCATCCTTCCTCTGACTGATTCCTTTTCCAAGTTCTTTTCCTTTTAAGGATTTTCCCACTATTATCTCCTTCCAGCAGATAATAGATAGTGTTCAGTTACTGTCTTAATTATATCAAATTCTGAACCTATCTGCCACCGCCTTTCACTATATTCATATTCTTGTTTTTTCAATCCATCGATCTAATTGTTTTTTATCTGCATACCATCTATTCCCTATCCTTACTCCGAAACCATTATGTCCTCTGACAAGTTCTCTTGCTTTGGTCTCGCCTATGCCAAGGTACTCACAGATTTCCTTGATATTCAAAAGTTTCTTATCCATACTGCCTTATTTTCACCAATCCTTTCCAACATTTTTCTATATGCATATATACTCTCAGCCACCTGTCCCATCGTGTCTGTGATTCCATACATACATGCTATTTCTTCTTTCACTAATCGTTTGTCTGGAAAGCCTTACACAAAACAATTTTGAAATTTTTTTCAGCAGTATATTTATGCAGATCCTGCCTTATTTACAGATTATGTTCTCCTATGATTTTTCTATTTTTACATAATCTTATTTGTATAATCTTCTGTACCTACACGTTGTATGAAAGGGGATATCACTTCAAGAGCAAGATCCACTCACGTTAAACAAATTACCAGAAAGCCGGTATTTGTTCTCCTTTGGAGTCATATCTTGATGGAGATTTCGCTTCCCCATACCCTCGATAAAATCAGATGTTTTTACATCTGTTGGCTTACACAAAAATGTGTTCGCAGCATGCCTTTACATATCGGAAGGAACAGCCGATATAGAATTCATGTGTTACTTCGTAACAGAAAAAATAAATACTAGCAGGAGATTTTCATTTGATGAGAAATAAAAAAAGCAGAACCAACTATCCTAACTTCATTGGTGTTCGATTATCAGATTTTGAACTTGACCGTCTGGATCAGTGTGCAAACTTACTAGGAATCAGTCGCTCAGAATATATTCGAAAATTACTTATTGAAAAGGAAATAAAAAACCATATTGAAATTGTTGCAGACATAGATGATCTGAAAAAACTTGTTGGAGAATATGGAAAAATCGGTTCCAATTTGAACCAGATAGCAAAATATTTTAATACCGGCGGCATGCGCTCTCTTGCTATGGAAGATGAAATCCACCAGTGCATTGCAGATCTTTTCAACTTAAGGAAAAAGGTTTTGGAAATGGCAGGTGAAACAAATGGAGATTCTTGCCTGACTTCGTCTAGGGACAAAAATTGCATTAAACTTTGAGAATGTAATTCATTCTATATAAAACTGACTCATCTGCTGTTTTGATTTTGCAAATGCCAGAATTGTCAGTCAAGACAGCCCCATATCTTGACAGCACTTCTGGCATTTAATCAATATCAATCAAACAGATGATGGTGGAATTGTCAAAAATTCAATCATACTACCATTATTTCATATTTTCTAAAATCCCAAAATATCCTACAGAAACATGTATCTTTCTTCCCAAAAATTCTTCTGCCTTCTTTCTTAGTGAAGAATTATCAACATCAATATAGAATATGTCATAGTCATTTAGTTCTGTCAAATTCCACAAGAAAATCAAAAGCATTCCAATAGTAACTGTGTTAATTTGTATATTCGTTACTTTCAAAATATCCTTCACCACTTGCCAATAATCGGTTCTTCTATTTGGTAAACCCAAGCATATGGCCAAGGGATGAATATTCTCTTTTTTTATTCCATATCTTGCATCTACTACTGCAATATCATCCAGTAGAGCACGTGAAACCTCCAACATATCTAAACCTGTTTCTATTTCCACCACACCATATTGATCCACGGTTTGATAGAAACCATCCATTCTCATATACACGTTTCCTTGTCTAGATAATGAGGCCCAACTTCCAAGACATATCATTATATTACGTGCAAGTTTGTTTTGTTGCTCTTGTGATAAATGTTTTATTTTCTTATATATATCAGTCAGAACACTGTCGTTCTCTTTTCTAAGAAATCCTTGTCGTTCTAAGCATCCAAGATTATATAAATATTCTCCTTGAATAAAAATATTCCTTGCTGTGACAGCCATCTCTTTTCTAGGTGCATTCGTTTTTATGTTATGAGCAGGTCTTCCGTTATTCATATATAATGCTCCAACTGGACAACGCTGCACGCACATTCCACAACCTATGCACTTTGTCTGATTAATCTCAACTCTCTTTTTCCCAACCTGAAGAGCATCAACAGGACAAACCGACAAGTCCATATTTGACGACATACTTATGAACGATGAACATTTTATTTCTTCTTCATCTAGTTTCATACATCGTGGATTCATACAATTTATACATCCAGCAATACATGCTTCTTCATTCTCCTGCATTATCTGAGTCGGCTTTCCTTCCGTAAACCATAGCTCATATGGACTTTGGAGATTTAATACAGCTATAGTATCTTGTTCATGATTAACGTTCAATATCTTTGACACTGATAATTCCCTCCAATCCGTATAGCTTTTCTAAATCAATTCCTTTATTAAACAAAATTATATTAACTGAAACTTTAATGAGAGAACCAATATCAAAAACGGCAATACTATACCCAAAAGTCTTTTTAATATTTTCTATTAAATCTGAGACCTCAGCCCGATCGTTTGGTGGAAAATATCCCACCGCATATGTTGAGCATTCATTAGTCGTGATATAAGTTTTTCTAGATAACAGAATAATCTTATTTTCAAGAGCTTGCCTAATTGCTTTTACAGAAATATGCATTTCTTCAGTTGGCGATTTGATTTCTATTGGAATACTTCTTTTAGAATCCCTAATCATAGCATCCCATCGTTCCCCGTTTACACCATCTCTTGATTTATGACAATCTACACCGATAATACGAAACAGTGTTTCTACCAATGGGTAAAACTCTGTTTTTTTATCATTGATGTGTTCTTCAACAATATACTCCACTAATTGATCAACACTCTTGTATTTTTTATGCAGTTGCTGCACATGCGTTGCAAAAAACTGTACCCCCTGTGTCACATACTTATTATTATATTTTGCTGATTGGTCAACCGAAATCTTTTGTGAAAATAAAGTTTCTCCAATCTTTTGCTGGTAAGCCGTAGCAATTTTCTTTCTACTTTCAATATTTGAAACATTTGGAACATCAAAAGAAAAGTTCATTGCTTGATTAACAACAGAAAATTCCAATGTCTGATAAGGAGAAAATAATATCTCCTTCCCCTTCAAAATAGGCTGACATTCTGCAGTATCTCTTTCTATTTCATTTTCAACTGTTGACAAATCAAATTTTGCTCTCCCTAACATAGCGTAGGTACCCAAGCGGATCAAAGCTTGTCTTTGCTTTAAAGAACATTTTTCGTAATCTTCTAATCTGATATCTTGAAGCATTTTCAATTTCTTAACAGTATCTCTTCCGTGAGAAGTTAGTTTCATGAATCGAACACTCTTACCATAAATATTTAAATTCTCGCTATCAACCCAGTTACAATATTTCAGAACAGCTATTGGAAAACGGGTGCAGTTTTGTACCGATGTAACACTCATTCCGCCTTTCTTATTTCCTTGCAATGATTTTGCCAGGCTTTCTAATTCACTTTGCAGTTTAGAAAAATCACCTCGAATCCCTCGAATGTACTTTATCATTTTTGCAAATTCAGCCGGAGAATTATCATTAACACACATCGGTCCCAGAATCATCTCATCTCTACAAATGTATCCGTCAAGTTGATCCATCGTTAGTAACACACAAGAAAAGAACCGTACAGATTCATCGTAAGAAACGTCCATGATTTTATTAGGATTGTTCATACCAAGAATGCATTGCTCTACAATTGCTTTTTTGTCTGCATTAGGTGCAACCATATGCTCACCTATATATGTAAAGCGATAATTTGAAGAAACATTATTTACAACCGAAATCAAACCTAATAATCGAAATGTTTCTGCAAACATTTTTGCATTATTATATGTTTTATCTCTACTTCTATCTTTATTTGCTCCTAAAGATAAAGCTGCATCACCTGTAAATCCAGACGAAGCCATCAGATTAGCTTTGGCTAACACTAAAGCAATATCATCATTATCGAAATATTCCTTATCTTTAAGTTCTTCATATAATTGTCCAAAACTTGCAAGCATCGTTTCCAAGCTGCTTGATGGGTTTCGAAATCTAATCATTTTCTACCCCTCACTTTTTCTAATCGTTCGTTTGCGATATCGCACCATTTTTGTTCAAGTTCAATGCCTGTCCATTCAATCTCATTTCCAAGAAGGTTTAACTGTTCGCAGCACACTCCAAGTGTTCCAGAACCATGAAAAGGATCAAGAATTGTTCCTACATATTTTCCGTCTTTCATTGGACAAAAAGCTTTAATCAATTCCGTTATCAGAGATTCAGGTTTCTGAGTTGGATGAGTTGTTTTCTCCTTTGCAAAACGTTTTCCTGCAAGAGTAGGGAAATCCCACACATCCCCCCTCATTGATCCCTTTGGATTTGGAGTCCAAATTTTAACAGAACCATCAGCTCCTTTGTATTTTACAGGTGATTTTAGTCTTTCAGTGCTCTTATATGGAACCCTGACCTCATCACAATTATATGTCCACTTTTTCGGATGATTTGAAAACCAAAGAAATGGTTCATAATGCGTTGCTGGCTCTTTTTTTGATCTTGAGAAACCATTTTTGTAATGCCAAATATTCAATCGCCTATAATAAAGTCCAGCATTATACATTGCAACTTGTATGTAGCCAACATAATTATGGATACCAAACCATATAATACTTCCTGTTGGTGTTAATAATTGCTTAAGCTTTGCAATTCTCTTATTTGTGACAGCAATAAATTCTTCTACACTTAATTTATCGCTGTCATTTCCAAAATCTTTATTGATGTTATAAGGCGGATCTGTCAATATCAAATCGTATTTGACTCCTTTTTCAATCATATCATCTACGATTTGGTCTGAATCTCCGCATATCACTCCATCGTAGATGATCATTTTTTCTTTCCTTCTTTCCTAAAAATAAGAACATACTGATGATGAATGTTTTCAACATACGCGAACGGATATCCATACGGAAGAAGGCTTTTATGATTCTGTAAAAGAATTTTTGTTCCTTGCAGCTTTAAAATGCCTCCGTTTGGAATGGCTGCCTTATTAAGTCTGTAAATTAGATCACTATGAAAACTAATGTACTCTGATTTATCTCGAAAATCTGAAACGACCAATGCCATGTATCGACCATTTTTAAGCGTTCTTGCACACTCAAGAAATACTTTGTTTACCAGAATATCCAAAAACTCTTCATAACTTTCAACATTACCAAGGTCTTTTTCATCCTCGGAGTACTTTGTCTCCAAGTTGTTTGCCACTCTATTCTTAATAACTTTCTGATCCAGCTTATTTAAAATTCCCCAATATGGCGGACTGGTAACAACGAAGTCTATTGATCCATCTTCAAGTGTTTTTAGGACTTCACATGAATCCCCATTAATAAACTGATGATGTTTGCTTGCACCTTCACCTACTTCAGTCTCTAATCTTTTGATAGATAACTCGTGCCATTTTGGTGAAAGTTCAATACTTGTACAAACTCTACCATCTACCTCACAAGCTTTAGCAGTAGATCCAACTCCTCCAAAAGGATCCAGTACTCTCATTCCTGCTTTCGTAAAGAAACGAACCAAATGACCAATATCCTGAAATGAATATGGTGCCGGATGAAGTTTTTCAATCTGTGCTTCCGGATGATTTGCACCTAATCCTTTTTGATAGAAAAAGCTTTTTGTCTCTGGCAACCAATCTTTCCCAGTCAAATCATTCAAGTTATTTCTTTTATCAACAGTGCCAACAGAGAGTTGCTTATACTTCTCCGTTTTCATAAACTCCTGCACTTCTTTTAAAATATAGTATTTTTTCTTTCCATCTACATATTGCTTGATTATTCCATCTTTCACTAATTTATCAAATGTGTGTCTGGAAAATTCTAACAATTGCATCGCTTTAGTTCCGCTAATCGTTTTTTAGGAGACACAGTCTCCTTCTCTTCAAAATTCACTTCCATATCACCTTTGTCCTCTTCAACTGTAGTTTCAAAAATTTCCATTTCTAAACTAGCAAATGCTAATTGCTCCATAAAAAGGACCTCCATTTTCTCTTTTCATCAACTATACCTTCTGAGGTGTACAAAATTTTGGACTCTTACTTATCTGGGACAATTTCCATAATATCGTCCATTGTGCATCCTAATGCCGCACATATTTTCACAAGGACTTCCACTCGTACATCTTCATTTTTTCCAAGATGTGCCATTGCATTTGTTGTAATTCCAGCTTCCCTAATCAGCTGGGTCTTACTCATATTTCTATCAATTAAAATATGCCATAACTTGTTATAACAGATCGCCATGTTATCCTCCTGTATGAATCCCGCACACATTGTTTACCGTTAAACATTATAGCACCTCTCTTATCAGACTTCAATTTAAATTTGAGAATTTCAATCAGTTCCTTGGACTGATGTTTTGACTGTTTTTTCATCCTAAATGCCAGAAGTCATACCGTATATTTCGAATGTTTTTTCACTACTGTTGAATCCATGCGTCTTACCATAGTCCTGTGTAATCTTTTCTCTCCTCTGAATATAGTGCTGTCAGTCGAATCCAAATCCTACCTTTGTCTATTTCGAATTTTATTCCCCCTCATTATTCTGGCTCTTTACCTGACACTTCTCTGAATACTGCTCTGAAAATTTCATCATCCTGCATTTCAATCCCGCATTATTAATACATTCCAGAATTTATCTTTCGATTTTGTAAAAATGATGTTTTTTCTCATACTTCGTTAATCTCGTCATAATTATCATTCCTTTCAATTCAGTGAAAAAAGCATATATAAAACACATATTTTACAATCCGCCATCCTCTTAAATACATCTGTTCAATTATTCTCCTAGCTGACGCGGATATTGCAGAAATGACACACAATGAGGCTCTGGACTATTTCAATTTATGTAGCACTCTGAATTCCACTCCAAAATTAATGAGTTTTAAATTATACAGTCTGCACATGCAAGGACTGGCTTATCATATGCCAATGGAAATACAGCGTAATTTTCCAGCAAAATAAAAATTATGCAGATATACATATTTATGATAAATATATACATCCGCATTTGTATTTAAATACTATTCTGTTGTAATCAAACTATTCTACTAATTTTCTTATTGCATCCCCATACCACAACTGATATAATCACAACATGGGTGTTGCCATAACGGTAGGCGGTTAGTCCTTCAACAGAGGGACTGTGACCCTCTGATTACATAGAAACCCGAAAGGGAATCCACTGGAAAGGAGGGCTAAGCCAATGAGTATTATAGATTTCATTGCAGTAGTGAGCTTTGGCTTAACCTGCTTTAGTATCGGATACACATTCGGTAAGGATAATAATAAGACGCAAAAATAGCCGCCCAAGCCTGGTAAACTGAAGCGGCGATTTTTGTCAATTCATATATCGGACTAACCGTCTATCGGTAGCACTCTTTTTGTATAATCATATTACCATGCATCCTCAAAAATGTCAAAAATATTCTTAGCATATAATATATTCGCATTATTACATATAACCAGAAGGCGCTTCCCAAATGTGGGAAGTACTTCCTTCCTCTTCGTCTAATCCTTATCACATTACCGTTTTCAGTATCAAATCCATAATGCCATCTATGATCTGTCAACATTTTGAAAGCACCAAAAAACAATCCCCGATATGCAATATTGTTTTTATCAAAGCTGTATATGCCTGCATTTATACATCTGCATCACACTCATATCTCATCATATCGCATTTCCCTGCACCTGATAAGATATGATTTGATTCTGTATTATTTATCTCAGTATTATTAATATTAGTATTATTAGAGTCCCAAAATTAAACTTCTGAAAGTTTGATTTTTAAACTTCTAGATGCTTCTCTGCAACCATATTTTCTGAACTGAACACTATCTTTTTCTGCATAAAACCAGTGTATCTACTACACCATTTACTACACCATTTTGATATCAAATTACACCATTTTACGATAATTTACACCAATTTTGATGTTCTCCTTATCATCGTTTCAAAGTGTCTCAATCCCAGTAAATACAAGGCTTTGCGAACTTTTTTATCTTCCTATTTTTCATCCACAACCTGAAAAATGAAGAACTTTAAGTAATAGGACTCATCTGCTGCCCATAAAATCGGATGATCCGCAGACTGTGTCCGAAATTCCACCTGACGCAGTCTCTTATGAGTGGAACGTGCTGCCTCACGGATGGTCTTTGCCAGAAGCTCCTGTGTCATGAAATGAGAACAGGAACAGGTTGCCAGATAACCGCCATCTTTGACCAGTTTCAGACCTTTCATATTGATCTCACGGTAACCTTTGATGGCATTTTTTGTTGCCTGACGGGATTTGGTAAATGCCGGCGGATCCAAAATTACCACGTCGTATTTTTCTCCGGCTGCTGCCAGTTTCGGAAGTTCATCTAGTACGTTCGCCGCACGGAATTTTACTGTGTCACGCAATCCATTGCGTTTTGCATTTTCTGTTGCCTGTTCTACCGCAAATTCAGAAATATCCAATCCGGTTACTTCGCTTGCTCCTGCTATTCCTGCATTCAGTGCAAAGGTTCCCATGTGTGTAAAGCAATCCAGCACACGTTTTCCTTTACACAATTTCTGAATTGCCAGACGGTTGTATTTCTGGTCTAAGAAAAATCCAGTTTTCTGACCATTCACCACATCCACCATGTAACGCACACCGTTTTCTACGATTTCCACATTGGTATCAAATTCTTCTCCAATAAAACCTTTTACACGGCTTAATCCTTCTTTTTCCCGCTCTTTCGCATCGCTTCGCTCATAAACACCACGAATCTGAATGCCGTCCTTTGCAAGAATCTGTTTCATCAGATCTGCCAGAAGTTCTTTATACCGCTCCATACCAAGAGTCAGGCACTCCATTACCAGCACATCTTCATATTTATCGATTACGATTCCCGGCAGGAAATCTGCCTCACCAAACACCAGACGACAGGATGAAGTGTCCACTGTATCTTTTCGGTAATTCCATGCATTCTGCAGACGCATCTCGAAAAATGCCTCATCAATCTCCTGATCCACATGTCTCGTCAGAAGACGCACACGGATTTTTGAATTCTGATTGATGTAGCCTTTTCCCATCGGATAACCGTCAAAATCATGCACCAGCACGATATCTCCGTTATGAAAACGTCCGGTAATGGTCTCAATTTCATTATTGAATACCCATGCGCCTCCCGCTTTGATGGTACGTCCTTCTCCTTTTTTCAATGTTACAATTGCCAGATTTTCCTGTTTTATCATATTGTTTTCTATACTCCTACTCTAAAAACAAAGCTGTTTGTGCTCCGTCATATCCTCTTTAAATTTACAGATCATCTCATTTGTCAGGGAAAAATTATCCGATGACTCAAAAATTTCCTCCGGTGTCACCCATTTTGCCATGGCAAGTTCGTCCTCCTGAATGATGATATGATCTTCTCCATCCAGTTCACAGAAAAATCCAAATAAAAGACTTTCTGAATAAGGCCATGGCTGACTTTTGTAATAACGCAGATTTTTCACATGCAAATGCGTCTCCTCATACACTTCTCTTGCAACGGTTTCTTCGATGGTCTCACCTACCTCCGCAAAACCGGCAATCAGCGCATAATGATCACGGAAACCATTTTTGTACCAGCTGACCAGAATTTTTCCTTTGTGCATCACTCCAACAATCACGCACGGACAGATTTTTGGATATTCCATCTGGCCACAAACCGGACAGCGCATCATCCGCTCCCGCTCATCCGGAATCATGCGGGTTCCGCATCCACCGCAAAAACGGTGTGCTGCATACCAGCCTGCTAACTGTGCGCCGACTAATCCTGCATAACACAGATGTTGTGGTGCTGCTCCACGTAAATATCTGGTTGTTTCGTAGTGAAATTCTGGTTGTTTCTCCAACTGTTCAGAAGAATCTTTCTGCTGTTTTTCCGTGTCAGATTGCTTATCAGAACTTTCTGGCTGTTTTTTTGCACAAAATTGTTCCTCAAATTTCATTGACTGTTTTTTCACATATGACTGTTCCAGATGTATCAGATTGAGTTCTTCCCGCTCTTTGTACTGATGTTGTTGATACAGGAAAAATCGTTCCTCACCAACTGCAAACAGATACACAAACCGGTCTCCGTTCTGCACCTGTTCCTTTAATTCATGATAACGTGGAAAAGATATATCTTCTTTTGTTCCCCGCAGCAATATTTTCCGCTCCTGCATACAGATGATCCAGTCATTTTCCTCCGGTTGTAATTTATGCCACTCGTTATTAAAATGAAATGGTGCAATATCCTGTATCATACGTTTCTTTTACCTGCCTTATTTTTCTCCTGATTTCAATTTCGATTTCAGTTTCTTCGCATTGTTTTTTCTTAGTTGCCATTAACTTTCTATCTGTATAAATAGCGCTTTTCTGTAATTTTCTCTGATTTTATTCATCTATTTACTTTTGTATATCATCTGCTCTAATATCCAAATGTTCCTGCCAGAGATTCATCATCGTCAATCCACTGCTGCACCTGAATCATACGGTACTCATCCTTGGAATCTCGAATATACACCCGGTCGATTCCGGCATTGATGATCATTCGTTTGCACATGGAACAACTGTTGGAATTTTTTACATATTCCCCGGTATCCACTTCTTTTCCAACCAGATACAACGTACTTCCGATCATTTTTCCTCTGGATGCACTGATGATCGCATTTGCCTCTGCATGTACACTACGGCAAAGCTCATAGCGCTCGCCTCTCGGCACATTCATTTTCTGCCGGATACAGACACCAAGATCAGAACAGTTCTTTCTGCCTCTTGGTGCTCCCACATAACCGGTGGAGATAACTTCATCGTTTTTTACAATAACGGCACCATAATGTCTGCGCAGACAGGTTCCGCGCTGACCCACAATTTCAGCCAGATCCAGATAATAATTAATTTTATCCCGACGCTCCATCGCGTTTTCCTCCTTACAGATATTTCTCTGCTACTTTATCAATTCCTTCCGGATTTTTCTGCGCCCAGTTCAGATAATCCATTCCAGAATCTGCCACAGTCTGTCCAAGTTCCACCAAAAACTGTGGAATCACTGACTCTTCCATAGTTCCAATCTCACGTCCCATACGTTCTTCACCCTGACGCTCCTCACCATTTGCAAACAGCACAAATGCATTTTTCGGCTGATCACCCACACGTTTTACCGCGCCGCGGAATCCAATTACACCAGTCTGATGCGTACCACAGGATGACGGGCATCCGGAAATATGCATCTGTGGTAACGCACCGTTTGGAATGTCTGCTTCACGAACTGCTTCCACACAAGCCTGCAAAAGTGCCTGAGAATCACGCAGTCCTACCTGACAAATCGATGCTCCAATGCAGCTGACGCTTGTCTCAAATACTGTATTTGCACTACTTGGTGTTGCATCCAGCACTTTTCCCACTTCTGAGCCAGTCAGATTAATGATATATGCTGTCTCATCCGGTGCAAGACGGATTTCCACATCTTCCATCTTCTGAATCGCATCGGAAAGTGCACACAGTTCTTCCACCTTCGGCTGTCCTCCGATTGGATGCCAAATCACGATATACAATCCGTTCTGTTTCTGTGGTAAAATACGTGCTCCGGAAATGCGTACTCCGTCCTCTTTTTTGTTCACCGGCTGCGGATCTACAGAAATTTTCAGATTTTCTCCGGAAGCCAACACCTCTGCCAGTTTTTCCTGATATGCCTTCGCATAATTCTCTGCGCCACCACAGATTTCCTGCATGTATCGTGTTCTGGCTTTTCCACGGTTCTCATAATTTCCATGCGCACGGAACGTCAGCCACATCGCCTTGATGTAATATAAAATCATCTCCGGATCAACTGCTTCTGCAACTTTTACCCCAAATCTGGCATTATTGCCAAGTCCACCAGCGCTGTATACGTCAAATTTTCCTTCTTTTGTTGCCACAAATCCAAGATCACGGTACGTTGCATGTGGAATATTTTTCGGCGAATTAGAAAAACATACTTTCAACTTACGCGGCATTTTCTCCGCATTGATAAAAGTCATCAGATACTCACCCGCTGCCTCCGCCCACGGGCGCACATCAAAATACTCATCTGCTTCCACACCGGACAGGGGAGAACACATAACATTTCGTGGAAAATCTCCACCGCCGCCCATCGTAACAATTCCAACATCTAGCGCATCTTCCATGATCTGACACAGTTCTTCCTGCTGCAGATCATGCAGCTGAATCGTCTCGCAAGTTGTAAAATGTGCTTTTTTCACATTATATTTTCGAATGGATTCTGCAATAAATGCAAGTTTTTCCTTTGTCACACGACCAGCTGTCATACGAAGACGGAGCATACTTGCTTTTCCGCCTTTCTGTGCATAACTTCCATAACGACCGGAATAACCTTTATAGTCACCTTTGCTCATTTCTCCATTGTAAAACGCTTTTGTTTTTTCCCTGAAATCCGGCATATCCGCCTTCCAGGATTGTGGATCTATTTTATTCACGTATCATCTTCCTCCAAATTTTTCCAATCATATTCCTTATATATCTTCAAGTCGAATTAACATCACTTTGTTAAAATAAATTTATTACTGTGCTCTTCGTACAATAGATGAGAAACTACTCGACTGATATCAAACCAATCTGCTGGAAAATCGGGTACAGATAACTTGCTCCAAAAGTACCTATTTTTTTCGGTCCTGTGATCGCAATTCCCTGATTTTGCTTTTCCAATACGCGCTGTGCCGACAGCAAAACCGTTGCCTGTGTGATCGATTTTTCCTTTCGGTCGACAAACATCTCATATCCCCGGATGCTATAAGTAAATTGGATGCTCTTTACCGTGTAAAAAGGAATCTTCTGAAGTTCGCATAACACCTGCCACAACAATTCTGCATTCAGGTTTTCCGGTTGATTTTTCACCTGTTCCATGTGTAACTTCCATGCACGTAGCACTTCATTTTCTTCTGCTGATTCCACATTTTGGCATGCATCTGTACTCATATCTGCTTCTTTTCCTTTGACTGATTTTGATTTTCTATTTATTCTACCATTAATTGTAGGGATTGTAAAACAGGAAGATTCTTGCATCCAGCTTGGCGGTGTACCGGCTCACACTCAGTATCATGCCGATATAGGCGCAGTTTATCAACGTCGAAGT
>OGYU01001039.1_pt1 | contig 20616 bp, 20 predicted proteins | sample 1576581 | NCBI WGS metagenome assembly OGYU01 (sample SAMEA3541547, study PRJEB24748) | human gut metagenome | biome: human gut; feature: human-associated habitat; material: faeces | place: China | collected 2012 | reverse complement strand
GTAGGCTTTCAAAAATGTCATCACCGCAGGTTGCCGTACATAGTCTCGTAATTGTGTTTCACGGAACACCAATAATAGTCTACGTGCTTTACAGCGACATAATTCAAAGAAGAATAAACCCTTTTCATTAAACTCTTTATTATATTCAGTCAAAACGAATTGGATTTGTTCATTCATGTCCCGTGGAATAGAAACCAAATTCGAGACCTTAATGCCTCGAATTGCCGGTGCACAATGAAATCCAATGATATTGTCAATTGAATCCATCATAGTCGTACCTGCCTGTTGCATATCTATATAGAATCCGCCTCATTACTTGAGATTGATTACTATATACACATAGTACTCTCGATGAGAAATATTGTCAAGATAATTGATAATTTATTTCAATAATTATTTATTATTTACCAGTTAGCAAGTTGCTCACACGAGGAAATACCTTAGCATCACTTTCTTCATCTATAGCGATAAATCGCACACTAGGACCCTCGTATTTACTTTCAGAAACAGCAACATGAAGAATCTCATTATAAGAATTATTATTATCTTTACTTGTATATTTTAGTGCACCTACATATGTTTTATTATGCTTAGCCAAAGGTGTCACTACTTGATATTGGCCTAGCTCAGCAGCTTTACCTCCATTGATAGACGCCACCAAATTACCGACATCACTGGCATCAGTGCTCACATGCTTGGTGTTAACAAGATTATGTTTACCACCTACGACCACATTCGCAAATACAGCGTAATTCATTTCATTTTCTCGTTTTACGTTAAGCGTATATACCTCGGCACGGCTGGCACCAGCTTGCATAAGAGCCGTTTTTACATCGGTTTTACCTGCGCCGGCGAACAAAGCCTTTGGCGCATTGGCATAAATCGTAACACCTTCGTTAAGTTTCATACCATTATACGTTCCATATGCAGCGGCATATTTACTAGCATTAATATTAGCCGCATCAACAAGTACAGGTGTGCTCATCGCTACAACACCAGCGAGAGCTAAAGCTATCATTGATTTCATAGTTTTCTCCTAAACAAAACCGCCCCTTAAAGGGGCGGTATAATCACAACTATTTCTTTTGTTGTTTTGCCCATGTATCACGTAAACCTACGATGCGATTTACCACAATATGATCGGCAGTGCTATCCTTATCAGTTACGAAATAACCTTGACGCAAGAATTGGAATCTATCGCCAGGAACAGTATTAGCAAGGCTTGCTTCACCTTTACTGTGCATAACTTGTAACGATTCATGATTAAAATCAGCTAAGAAGTCTTTACCATCGGATTCTTCTTTAAGCAAGTAGTCATATAAACGAGTTTCAATATCTACAGCCGTAGAAGCCTCAACCCAATGCAATGTACCCTTTACCTTACGTGTGCAACCACTGCCGCTCTTCGTTTCAGGGTCATAGGTACAATGGATTTCGGTAATGGTACCGTTTTCATCCTTTACAACAGATTGGCAAGTAATGAAATAAGCGCCTTTTAAGCGTACTTCTTTTCCCGGAGCCAAGCGGAAGAATTTCTTAACCGGTTCTTCCATAAAGTCAGCGCGCTCAATATAAATTTCGCGACCAAACATAACTTCACGAGTACCGAGTTCTTCATTTTCTGGATTATTTTCAACCACACAAGGTTCTGTTTGACCTTCTGGATAATTATCGATAATAACCTTAACAGGGTCGATGACAACCATTGGACGTGGAGCTTTTAATTTCAAATCTTCACGAATACAGAATTCGAGCAATGCAATATCTACGGTGCTATCCGCCTTAGCGACACCAATGCGGTCGCAGAAATCGCGGATGGCTTCTGGTGTATAGCCACGACGGCGTAAGCCAGAAATGGTAGGCATACGAGGATCATCCCAACCGGATACGAGGCCAGCCTCTACAAGAGCACGTAATTTGCGTTTAGACATAACCATTTTTGTTACATTTAAACGAGCGAACTCGATTTGGCGAGGTTTTTCAGTGTCTTCCCAATCTTCGAGAACCCAATTATACAATGGACGATGCACTTCAAATTCCAATGTACATACGGAATGGGTAATGCGTTCAATAGCATCCTCAATAGGATGTGCAAAGTCGTACATTGGATAAATGCTCCATTCAGATCCTGTACGGTGATGCGCTGCATTTACAATACGATACAATACAGGATCGCGCATGACGATATTAGGATCCGCCATATCAATTTTAGCGCGTAATACCTTTTCGCCATCCTTGTATTTCCCCTCTTTCATTTCTTCAAAGAGTTTTAAATTTTCTTCTACAGAGCGATCGCGATATGGGCTATTTGTACCTGGTGTAGAGAAATCGCCACGCGTTTGACGGATTTCTTCTGCTGTTTGATCATCTACATAAGCCTTACCCAAGGAGATAAGCTTTTTAGCATAATCATACATTTTGCCAAAGTAATCAGATGCATAACGTACGTCGCCATCCCAATGGAATCCAAGCCATTCCACGTCTTCCTTAATGGAATTTACATATTCCACATCTTCCTTTTCTGGATTTGTGTCATCAAAGCGTAAATTTGTTAAGCCCTTATATTCTTCGCCTAACCCAAAGTTAAGGCAAATGGACTTAGCATGGCCGATATGTAAATACCCATTTGGTTCTGGTGGGAATCGCGTATGTACACGGCCACCGTATACGCCCTCTTCATTATCTTTATTTATTTCAGCTTCGATAAAGTTAATGGATACAACTTCTTCAGGAGCTACAGTTTGTTCAGTATCTTTATGTTCCAACGTTACAACCTCCATACGATAAATATTCTTTTATTTTACCATATTTTATATAGGACCGCACATTTTATAATTCACCTCTTCATTAACACATGTTTGTAGAGGTTTTTTATGAACACCAGCAATGATATTATTCGCTGTCAACATGGACATATCATATCGCGTGCGATCTGTATACGAACCAATATGAGGAACAATTAAACAGTTATCAATGGACAATAATGGATGATCTGCTGGTAGTGGTTCTGGATCAGTTACATCAAGTGCAGCATAATCGATTTCACCAGTTTTAAGAGCATCGATGAGTGCATCTGTATCAACGATAGCACCGCGACCTACATTGACGAACAATGCGGTCTTTTTCATTTTCTTAAAAAACTCGGCATCGCACATATGATACGTTTCATCCGTGAGTGGCGCCATGATACATACCACATCACTCGTAGCAAGTAACTCATCTAATTCCATATATGTTGTTCTATACAATTTATCATCATTACGTTGATGTCGATTATGATATACAACGGTCATACCAAAGGCGCGAGCACGTCGAGAAATGGAAACACCGATGGCGCCCATACCAATGATACCCAATGTGCGGCGACTCAAATCAAAGCCCTTAATATTAGAAGGACGCTCAGCCCAACGGCCATTTTTTACAAAAATTGCATTTTCAATAATGCGACGACTGGCCGTAGCAATCAATGTGAAAGCGAGTTCTGCTACGGTTTCGTTGAGAACACCTGGCGTATTGCCATAAGGAATGCCCGCCGCCGTAAGTTCATCAATCTTTACATTGTCATAGCCTACTGAGGCTTGTGCAATGACCTTTAAATTAGGCGCATCTTTCACAAGGTCCGCATCAACCGATATGGAATTAATAGACCACAAACCATCAGCATCGCGTAACCATTCTTTTAAAACCTCTCTAGGCATTTTAGTTTTTTCTGTCCACTGACGTACGTCAACATGTTCTTGTAAATAGGCAATAGCATCACGTCGCACTAAGCCAGGTACCACTACTAATGGTTTACGTTCCATAATCATTTCATCCCTTCTATATATTCTAAAATGCTGTAACAACATATCATTTACAACGAAAACTATATGTATCTATATTGTATCCTATAATTGGAAATTTACCAAAACTCAGGGCTAAGTTACAACAAAAAAGAGTTCTAAAAGCATTATGCTTCTAGAACTCTTTCTTAGTGTGTTGATTATTTTAAATCAGATGTACAGTTAGGACATTTAACCGCATCTATATTGATTTCTGTTTTACAGAATGGACATTCTTTTGTAGTCGCTGGTGCTTCTTCAGCTTCTTTCTTAGCACTTTGCATTAGCTTCGTCAATGCGCGAATCATTAAGAATACAACGAATGCTAAGATTAAGAATTGAATAAGGTCAGTAATGAATGTACCGTAAGGCAATACAGCACCGGCAGAGCGAGCTGTTGCAATATCAGCACCATTTACAAATGCCTCTTTAGATGCTTCACTTAATGGCAAATATAGATTGCTAAAATCAATACCACCAGTGAACACACTGATTAATGGCATGAACAAATTGCTAACTACAGAATTCACTAATGCTGTGAAAGCTGCACCAATAATCATACCTACAGCGAGGTCCATCATGTTCCCTTTAAAAGCGAACTCTTTAAACTCTTTAATAAATTCCTTCATGTTTAACTCCTACTCACACTTAATACCGTTCGGAAAAATTAACCTCATTAATCATAAAAGAAAACTGCATCTATGTCAACATTTTTCGATATAGTTTATTGAAAGTTTTTAATATGCTTATCATCCTATTTTCATAATAGATGATTCTAGAGATAAAACTTTAGCCCGTTCAATAACCGCAATAAAGGCTGGTGGAATCATATGATCCGGTATATAGTAGGCAATTCTACGCCCTACAATCACACCTTTATTGCTATAAAACCAAGAGAAATAGTACGCCAATAATGTATCTATATCCTTTGCCTTGATATTTTTCAAACATCGTTGTACCACTTGATGATTATCAAGTCCCAACTTAGCAAAACCGCGGCGTGCCATATCCTTTGTTACCATACCACGCCCTGTATCAATAAGATCCTGAATAATGCTGTCCAATACATCCCGATGATGATGTCGAATCAAATGGGATACTACATCCATTTCAAAACAGATTTCATTTGTGTAAAAGACATTAACATGAGACTTGCTATGCTTATCCATTACATCTCTGTCATAGAGTGCTACCGTCGGAATGGCAAAGCTTTTAAATAATTTATGAAGCTTACTAATAGAAGATTCTCCACGTGCATTGATAAGACATATACCAAAATAATCAAAATCTACATTTAATTTTTTGGCCATACCTGCAAAACTACCATACTCAGTTTCCCCTTCTACCAAGATGATACACCGTGCATAGAGGGCTTCCTTCGCTTCAGGGAAATGCATAATCAAATGTTTCTCTACTTCTCGAGCAAATTTAAAGGTCACCCCGCAAGCAGCGCGAACGAGACCCGTTTCATCACGATACATGCGTATAATATGACGATAATCGTCTACCAATGCATCGGTACTATGAGTTACTACAAATAATTGACCCAATAGGCCATCAATTTGGAATAGCTGTTTAATTAACGCTAAAAATTCAGCATTTTCATTGGTTGCAATTTGACGATAATAGCTGAGCACGGCTCGTTGCAAATAAGGACTCAAATGTAATTCCGGTTCATCGACACTGATAAATACCGGTAAATATCGACGGCCCTCACTGTCATACACGAGCAGTGATTCTAAATTAGTAGATGCACTGTGCACCTTCATGTAAATTTGAGCCAAAATCTTTAGTGCTACCGCCATGATAAGCCGTACATTATCTATGGAATACTTACGAATTAAGTTTGCCTCTGTAGAGGATGTTAACAGTTCTACAAGACGCTGAATATTAAGAACACATTCGGGATCAAGCCCCATTCTTACATTGATAAAGCTATCTAATGCGATGGCATCATCTGATGTCAATCCAGTCTTAGGCAGATAGGTAACAAGCTGTTTCCCCAGTTCCATATACACCGATGTAGGAATGGAATAAAGTTCCGCCTCCGATGTATCGCGATGACACATATAGATTGTATGACGCAACATAGACAATGGTAACGGTGTCAATTTCTCTCCATCCATCTTATAGAGTCGTGGATATACCTCTTGTACCACTTGTTCAAGGCGTAGATACATACCATCTTCTGGACCAATCATATCCTGAAATGATGTATTGAGCTCAGAAAAGGACATTTTACACTCAATGCGTATCGGTCTATGTACATCAGCAAAGTCACTTTCTTGAAAACCTCGTGCATTCATCATTTGCTCTAAGAGGTCAAGAAAATTGGATTTCCCCACTGCATTTTCGCCTACGAAGTAATTAATATCATTGTGAAAGTGTAGTTCAACATCTACGAGATTACGGTAATTCTCAATTTTAATCCACTCCATAAACATAGCCATCACACTCCTACAATATACAAAAAGATGCAACCATACAATGATATCCCTAATTGATGGTCGCATCTTGATTATGCACCAATACTACTTATATAGTATTCGACATTTATTTTGTTTTTTCCTCTATGACCTTGCCTTCACGTATAGGCCCATTTTGCTCTTTTAAGCGTGCCAACATAACGGACGCCACAAACATGGCGATACCAGCGCCTACCGTTTCGATGGATAAGCTTTCACCAAAGAATAAAAAACCATAGAAGGAGCTAATAAAGACGCCTACATATTGCAAGAATTGAGCTACAACAGCATTTGTTGTAACAAAAGCACCCGTCAAGAAGAATTGAGCCACTACGGTTATACCGCCAATAGCAGTAATAATGAGCCATTCTTGACCTTCTGGCATTACAAATCCATCGGTCGTCACAAGACCGGCAATCATACCTGTAATCAAGAAATACGCCATAATTTCAAAATTACTATGCTTACCATGCTTACTAATAGAGCGAATCGTCGTATATGCTGCGGCCGATAAAGCAGCACCCAATACAGCGACTAGTGCATACCAGGTAAATCCACCATAGCTAAACGGATTAACCATCACCATCACGGCTATGAAGATTAGAATAAGCCATTTACCAGCACCCTTTGGAACGCGTTCCTTTAAGAAAAAGGCGCTAAAGATAAACACGAAAATACCCGATGTTTGAAACAATATGGTAGCATCAGACATCTTCATATGTACCAAGGCTATAAAATTACACACCATGCCAAAACCGCCATAGAGACCTCGCATAACAAGCAAGCCCCTGTCCTCCGTGGAAAAGCGGATGCCCTTTATATACATAACGATAAGAACTGCAACGGTGCCAAATAATCCGCGAAAGAATGCAATCTCTCCAGATGGAATACTCGATCCTAGCATCTTAACGAACAAATTCATGGTACTCAGCAAAAGTGCCGAAAGAAGCGCATAGATTAACCCTTTTTTTGCCATATATCCTCCTATCTCGTCGATACAATATATCGATAACCAATACAATAAGAAACCGCCCCTACAAGGAGAGGCGGCAATCATTATTTAGAGAATGTATCAACAAAATCTAGAATTTCTTGTTTCATATTTTCTTTGTCGATGGCTTTTGTAAAGCGCAACGATTTGGATTTTAACGCAGCCAATTGTTTAGGGAATGCTACACCGGTTACAGCAGAGATATTATCTAAGCTTTCATAAGGGGTAGAACCAACCTTAATATCAAGAGCCTCACAAATAGGTGTTGGGAATTTAAATGGATGTGCAGTAGATGCGATGATCGTATGACGAGCACCATCCTCTGGATGTGCTTCTAATTCTTTCATATATGCGCCCATCGCAACAGCGGTATGAGGATCCATTAAATATCCATAGGAGTTATACACTTGCTCAATAATGGCCTTTGTTTCTTCATCATTTACATAGGCACCGCTGAAATTAGCTTGAACACGTTTAAATTCTTCTTCATTGACAGATAATTTGCCTGTAGATTTCAAATCCTTCATCCATTGAGCTGTTCTTTCACTATCCTCACCGGAAATATAGTACAAGAAACGTTCAAAGTTAGAGGATTCAAGGATATCCATGGATGGAGAAATCGTCGTATAGAACGGACGATTCATATCGTATGTACCAGTTCTAAAGAAATCAGTAAGCACATTATTTTGATTGGATGCACAGATCAATTTACCGATAGGAATACCCATCTTTTTAGCATAGTAAGCAGCCAAGATGTTACCAAAGTTACCTGTTGGAACCACTACATTAAATGCTTCATCTTCATGGATAGCACCTTGTGCAACAAGTTCAGCATAAGCATTCACATAGTATACCACTTGCGGTGCCAAACGACCGATGTTAATGGAGTTCGCACTGGAGAACATAACGCCTTTTTCGGCTACTTCTTTAGCTGTATCTACATCGACGAATAAACGTTTCAAGAATTGTTGAGCATCATCAAAGTTGCCATGAATAGCCGTTACGTTAACATTAGTGCCTTCTTGCTTTTGCATTTGTTCTGCTTGCATAGGGCTAACGCCATCAGTTGGATAGAATACTTGAATATGCGTACCAGGTACATCTTTAAACCCTTCAAGGGCAGCCTTGCCTGTATCACCAGATGTAGCTGTTAGGATAAGAACCTCTTTATCTTCCCCTTCCGCTTCTTTTGCGGCTACCAATAAATATGGGAATAGTGAAAGCGCCATATCTTTAAACGCTTGTGTACGGCCGTGGAATAATTCCAATACGGATACTTTTTCAAGTAAAGAATGTAGAGGTGCAATATCGCGAGTGCTAAAGTTTACATCGCTGTAAGCGGAGTTAATCATTTCCTTAAGATGTGCTTCGGAGAAGCAAGGGAATAATTTTGCTAATACAACAGCAGCTACCTCTTGGTACGGTTTATCTTTAATGTCGTTATAGCTTAAACAATTTGTTGGAAATAAAGCTGGTACGTATAAACCACCATCTTCTGCCAAACCATGTAATAATGCATATGTTTCATTTACGGCAACAGTGCCACGTGTACTTGTATAATTCATGGGCAACCTCTACAAACTAAATTCTATGGAATCATAATATTCTCTAATTATAGCATAAAAGCGCCCCAAAAGGGGCGCTTTCTATAGATTTTATTGCATATTATTTTGTCATTACATATATCGTCAAAAGACAACAATTATAATTCGCCTTCTGCAATAGCATCCAATGTATCAAGGGATGGAATAAAGAACAACATACCCGTAATAGGTTTAGAGTAATCGAGCAATTTGTCGTTTTGTGTGAACATATTCGTAAGCATTGTTTTCGTTACATCCCAGTAACGAGCATAACCAATGAAATATGTGCCACGCACACCTTGGCCAGGTTGTGCAAATGGTACATTCATACGAACGATTTTATGTTCTTCGTCATCGCGATTATCTTGAGCTACTACATTGTGAGCTGCTGGATCTTTTTCATCATCTTCTAATTCAATATCGCTGAATTTACGACGGCCAATAAATTTTTCTTGCATTTCTGTAGGAAGTGCACGCCAAGCATCAAGGTCGTGTTCATATTTTTGTGCAAATGCATAAGAACCATTAGTGAATTCAGGGTCTTCATCACCGATAACGCCCCACTCTACTGCTTCTTGGCCTACAGGATTTTCCGTACCATCAACGAAATCGATAATAGCACGACCTTGTTCATAATGAAAACCATGAGTTTCATCAACTACAGATGTAATAGGACGCAAGAATTCCATAATTTGATCCACTACAGTATATGTAACAGATTCATTATTGGAACGTACATGTAAGAACAAATCAGCCGCTACAGCTGGCACGTCTTGTTTATCACCTTTAATACCTTGGAAGTCTTCTAACTCTTTTGGTACAGGTGCATTAGGGAATAAATAATCCCATGCTTTACGGCTAAAGCCAAAAGCAATACCCAAGCCTTCGCCATTAGCACGAATACTAACAGAACGTTTAATGGCTTGAATGCGATCCGCCATATCTTGAATAACTTCTAATTCTGCATCGCGATCTTTACGATTTAATAATAATGTTGTGAAATTGACACTTTGACCAGCATCTTTATATACATCTTGTGTTCTAGCTACATCTACTGCCATTGGGGACCTCCTAATGAGAAATAGTATTATATACCAATCATAAGTGATTACTAATTTATTGTCTATGCAATATTTATCAGAATAAATTTATAAAGACTCTATTTCTTTACCATATAGACGTTCCATACCTTGTCTAGTGACAAGCCACATTTTCCCTGATTTCCTAAATTCTCCTTCTAAAAATCCATTCTTTACACGACCCCTACAGTTTTGTTTAAGAGAATCAGCAGTAACATTCCAGCGTTCTGCCGCCTCTTGTGTGGTCATTACATCATCTAATTTCATTATAGAACTCCTAATATTACTAATAGATTATAAACGGATAACACAAAAGCAATAATACTAATTATTAAAGTTAATCTTGAAATCATATGCTCGCCATTGTTATAATAGTTAGGAAGATTGGGGCTCTTACGAGCCCCTGTGGTTACTGATTTAATAACTGTATTATTGCGATTGCAAGCTGGATAAACGCGGTTATTATTGGTAGCCACTTTTTTTGTTATCTTCCATAACTTCTTCAATGGCATCACCTCCTTCCTTATGTCTGCCTTAACTATACTATATATTTTGTCTGACATAAGTCAAATAAATCTTTTTAACTAAAAGAGGACTTCCACATCTCTAAATGTAGAAGTCCCCATATCAAGTTAATGAATACATATAGTCAGCATATATACATCACTAACTTAATACCTCTAACATTAATTAGAGGATTTCTTCTTTTTCACGGGCACCCAAAAGCGCCAGCATGTATATCCGTATTCGGATGCAATCATTCGTTTGCCCCAACGGTTTGTATACTCTTTACAGAATATCCACATAAAGGCCTCCCTTCTGGGACTATTGCAAAACCTTCATGTAAATGCTAAAATAACTTTGATAACTAAATTAGTCTGACCATTTACGTTCAGATTCAATTTTATAAGTTGCAGCTTATAAAATTGGCTACAGCCCCTTGTATTCAACCACTTGGTGGCTGTTTTTTTATTGCCATCATATCAATACCTCCTTACTTACTTACTTACTTACTTTCTTCTTCTTTGTATTGATGCTGCTTTTTCTGTGATTCCATAATAACGTGCTATGTCTATTACGCTCATATCTTTAATATATTCATATGGTGCTAGTAATTCACCTGCAAATGCATTCGCTTGCCACTCAGGATCTTTATATGGTGGTATATCTCCATCTTCTCTCGCAAACGTAATCGTCTCTGCACGATGTAATAATAGATGTCCTAATTCATGTGCCATAGTTAATCTGTCTCGACCATAGCCATTGCAAGCACGTTCATATACATCTTCTCTAATACGAATTCTGTTTTCGCTTGGAATTGTTTCTCCATGCTTGGTACCCATTTCATGTTTTGGTACAATTTCGAATTCTACGCCAATTTGCGTAAGTATATATTCAAATACTTTCACAATATCAACCGGTGCATTTAATGGTATATCGAATATTGTTCTAATCAACTCACATCTTTTACGAATTTGTTTCAAACTCAATGGAGGTACAGATAAACCAGCCATATTTCAAACCACCTACTTTTCTAAAATACAACGAATTTCTTCTAATTGTTCATCTGTTAACTTTTCAAACTGTCTAGCTAACGTCAAAACCATTGTTTTCTGGTTATGATTTACTTGAGATAAATCAATATCAATATTAGTTCTAACACTGTCCTCTGCAGATTGTAATTCCATTACAATATCTTGACTTAAACCATAGTAACTCTTTATCTTATTAGTTAAGTCTGTAGGAATTGGCCGTTTTCCATTTTCAATCGATGAAAGATAAGCAGAGGTCATACACAAGTTTTCGGCCATATCTTTTAAAAGTTCGTCTTTATCAATTCTTATTTTTCTAAGAATCTTGCCGTATGATGTTGCCATTATGCTTCCTCCTAAACACAGTGTAGTTATCTAATAAAGTAATAGGATTAACTACACTGTTAATTTTATTACTTTTTATGCTAATTGTCAATATGTGGTATTTATCTTTTTGACTTTAATCTATATAGAGTAGTTTTAATTATTTAAGTCTTTCCTTTCCATATAGCCTTTCCATCCCTTGACGGGTTACAAGCCAGATTTTCTTCGACTTTCTAAACTCACCTTCTAAAAATCCATACTTCACACGCCCTCTACAGTTTTGTTTAAGTGACTCGGCAGTAACATTCCACCGTTCTGCAGCCTCTTGTGTAGTCATAATACCATCTAGTCCAAATTTCAATTTCATAATCTTCTAACAAAACATCCGATTACTAATATTAAAACAATAATAGTCGCTATATTAATCAGCCATTCTAAATATTGCATAATTCACCTCGTTGATTTACAATGATGTCGAGAAGGTGGCTGGGCTTTCACCCGCCTGCTTTTTAGTCTTTGCTAACAAGTTTTAAAATTGCTAGTGCTAGTACCAGTAGCGTTAATGTATTTGCTAAACTTGTTAGCTATTTTATTATGTCCATACTTACACCGCTTTACAATACCGTTACACGCTCTAACATGTTTAACAGCAAGATTCTTTTAATAAAAAACTATCGACTTAGGTAAATAGTATGTATACAGAGAAATGGACACATATCATAATAGGAGGTGAAACTTATATGTTTTTCTTTTTTCTTGAGGAAGATACTAGTACAGGTTCGTATACATCGCCTTTTGATTCGATAAAACAACTTGATGACGAAGGTAATGAGTATTGGTATGCTAGGGATTTACAAGGGATACTTGAATACTCCGAATGGCGAAATTTTTATAAAATTATTGAAAAGGCAAAAAATGCTTGTGAAGCCAGTGGTCATATGGTTCAATCCGAATTTGTTGACATCAACAAATTGGTAGATGTTGGGGCTAACTTACAACGTAGTATACAAGATATAGTACTCTCTAGATACGCTTGTTACTTAATCGCTATGAATGGTGATCCGCGTAAAGAGGTAATCGCATTAGCTCAAACTTATTTTGCGGTAAAAACTCACAAGCAAGAGCAATTAGAATTGCAAAAAGAAGATAGCTTACGCTTGCAAATCCGACAAGATATTAAAGAGCATAATATTTCTTTAGCTGAAGCCGCTAACCAAGCAGGAATAAAAGAACCAAGAGATTATGCTATTTTTCAAAATGAAGGATATAAAGGTTTATATGGCGGTTTAGGAGTAAAACAAATTCATGCTAGAAAAGGTCTAAAAAAATCTCAGAAGATTTTAGATTATATGGGAAGTACTGAACTTGCTGCTAATCTATTCCGCGCTACACAAACTGATGAAAAATTACGCCGTGAGGGAATAAAAGGAAAACCACAAGCTAATAAGGTTCACCATGACGTTGGGGCAAAAGTGCGGCAAACCATTAAAGAATTAGGCGGTACTATGCCAGAAGATTTAGCTACACCGACTAAAAGTATCCAACAAATAAAAAAAGAAAAGCAAAAGAAGCTTTCAAAATAATACACATTGATCTGCACCCATTTTATACACATTGATCTGCACCCATTTTCTTGGACAGACAATAAGAAAAACCCGCACAACCGTGCGGGTTTATTTTGGTGGACCACCAGGGGTTCGAACCCTGGACACCCTGATTAAGAGTCAGGTGCTCTGCCAGCTGAGCTAGTGGTCCATGACATGAATTATTATATGCTTATTTTATAGGAATGTAAAGAATATTTATTACATTCCCATAAAATATATCAATTTGATTTATACCATATCTATATGCATAGGATATTAGAATTCTAGCATCCAATTCTTTATCGTTTCACAAGCCTCTGTAGGGATGATATCCGTGGTACCCACACATACATCGCCGCGGTAAATTTGAATGACGCTATGGGTACGACTCACTTCTTTCACAATAATGTCTGTTACATCAGTCTTAGGCACGCTAAATTGTAATCCATAACGGCCTATATAGGTAAATATAAGTTTTTGTGTATCGTATTCCATGTGGACTTGTAACATTTTACCACCAGGCCAACAGGATTCGACAAACTCTTTATTTCTCGGTTTCAGAAAATCAAAGAATCCCATACTATCCTCCAATGCGCCACATAGGGCGTTCTGGTTGATCCATAGTAACACCATCATGACGTTCTTGTTTACGTTGTAGTGCCCATTCAATATGACTGGCGAGTTCAGTTTCACTTAGACCTCGACGTACAAGAGACACTAAATCGGCCTCATCATCACGTAGAAGGCAGAGTCGCATTTGACCATCTGAGGTAAGGCGAACGCGATTACATGTATCACAATAACTATGAGACATGGAGAAGATAAAACCAATCTCCTTACCACTCGGTAAATTATAATACGTGGCAGGTCCAAATCCGTATATATCGTGATTTTCAGTGAGGATACCACCGCTGACGCGTTCTAATTGAGCCTTCCATTCATCAAAAGTCGGCCCATGAAACGCATCGCCTTGAAATGGCATATACTCGATAAAACGCCAAATCACCGGCCAAGTTTCTACATACGTTAGCAAATCATGAACTTCATCATCAGTCCAGTGACGTGAAAGGACAGTATTGATTTTAACAGAAGTAAAACCAGCATCAATAGCACTTTGAATACCATTTAGAACGGAATCTAGCTGGTTAGCTTTGCCCACACATAGAGCAAAGGCATCGCTATCAAGGGAATCAAGGCTAATATTGACTCTGTTCAAACCGAGTTCTTTCAATTTCTTAGCCCGCGGTGCCAACAAACTACCATTAGTAGTCATGGATATATCTTCAAACCATCCGGTCTGCTTGATACGTGCTAATAACTCTTCAATATGAGGATATAATAACGGCTCACCACCAGTAAGGCGTACAGCTTTCACCCCCACTTGATGAAATGCCCCTAAAATAGTCATCCATTCATCCACAGATAGTAGTTGATGTTGGCTTTGTGGTGTAATCTCTGCTGGTCGACAATAAGGGCAGCAAAAATTGCACGCGTCCGTCAACGACAGACGTACATATTCAATTGTTCGGCCCCATGCATCCTTCATAGTACACCTCATTTACAACATTATTTAATAATCGATACTTCATCACCTACGTTAATTGTACCATTTTTTAGAACTTTACCAAAAATTCCTTGCGTAGGCATAATACATGATCCAACTTGTTTCATAATTTCACAGCCGTGATGGCACTCTTTACCGATTTGTGTTACCTCAAGCAATACCTCATGGCCTAATTGCAGTTTAGTTCCTACCGGCAACTCGTACAACACAATGCCTTCAACAGTGATATTCTCAGCAAAATCTCCAGGCTTTACATCGGCCCCTTTATCGCGCATATGCTCAATACTTTTAATGCCGAGCAAACTAATTTGACGATGCCAATTACCTGCGTGTGCATCGCCTTCCATGCCGTAATCTACGATGAGATTAGCAGATTCAATATTATGTTTCTTTTGCCCTTTTTTCTCGCTAATCGAGATGGCAATAATCTTACCTTCAGCCATAAACTCCTTCCCTTCTTATGGGAACAAATCATCTAAATTTATCAATTTATTATACCATAGTATATAGGTATACCCCCTGTGAGTTTAGTCACTATTTCAAGATTATTACTTTCAAAAAAAGAACCCTACCCATGACGAGTAGAGTTCTTAATATTAATAATGGTGAAAGCCGATTAACGACGGCCCATTTCTTTAAATTCATCGCCCTTATTCACGCCATTGAGCAATAAGTTAAGGAGGATGGCCATGATACTACCAAAGGTAATACCAGATTTCAAAATAATTTGAGCCCATGCAGGGAAATGTGCATAGAATGTTGGTGCCGCAATAGGAATCATGGATACGCCAATACTAATAGCAACGAGCATCAAGTTTTGATTACCCTCAAAATTAACTTTACCAAGCGAACGGATACCGCTAGCAATAATCATACCAAACATAGCAATACCAGCACCGCCGAGCACTGCATTTGGAATGCTTGCTACAACAGCTGCCAATTTAGGGAATAAACCTAATAGAATTAAGATTACACCAGATGCAGCTACTACAAAACGACTTTTAACGCGTGTTACAGCGATAAGACCAACGTTTTGAGCAAATGCTGTATATGGGAAACTATTAAGAATACCACCAATAACAGTGGAAAGACCATCGGCACGGATAATGGATGCCAATTCCTTACGATCGATTTTTTTATCTACAATCTCACCGATAGCAATACTATCGCCAGTTGTTTCAACCATAACAACGAGCATAACGACTACCATGGAAAATACGGATGCCCAATCAAATGTAGGCATACCAAAGTAGAAAGGTTCAATCATAGCCACCCAATGAGCTTTGCCTACCTCAGCAAAATTAGCTACCCCCATGGCAAAAGCAATAGCCGTACCACCAATAAGACCAATTAAAACGGAAAGATTACCAAGAAAACCTTTGGCAAATTTATAAGTAAAAATAACGATTAAGAATGTAAGGAACCCGAGTCCTATGTTGGTAAGACTACCAAACTGCGGATTACCTACACCACCCCCCATCCAGTTGACGGCAACTGGCATAAGGTTAATACCAATGATTGTAATAATGGTACCTGTTACAACCGGTGGGAACAAACGAATCAAACGACTAAAAAACGGTGCCACTAAGAATGTAAAAATACCGGCTATGATGATGGCACCGTAAATAGCGGTCATGCCATGTTGAGCACCGATCATGGCCATCGGACCAACAGAGGCAAAGGTTACGCCTTGAATCATCGGGATTCGACCACCAATATTACCAAACCCTATTGTTTGAATAAGTGTGGCAATACCGCAAGTAAATAAGTCCGCTGTAATAAGTCGGATTAAATCCTCTACAGGCAAATGCATAGCTTGCGCAATAATGATTGGTACCGCTACAGCACCGGCATACATTGCTAATACGTGTTGTAAACCGTAGGCAAACAGCTTAGGTATTGGCAACATAGAGTCAACAGTATTGTTTTGTTCTGACATAATGGTCTCCTGTTTTCTAAACTACAAACATTACACTTATATTTTACGTTATTATTCGGATTTTAACAATAGAAAAAGAAAAGCCTTAGAAATTTTATTTTCTAAGGCTTTCTATTTTATTTTTTTCCGAACATTCTTAATGTAAAAGTATGTTATCGTCCATTTATTTGTACAAAGCTAAAACGGATGCTTCCTTTTCGTCTAGTTCAGATTCTATTTGATTCATTTGCGCTTTCAAATCAGCTACATAGCTTTCATCCTTAATGCCAGATATATTGATACGCACATTTAAAAAGGCTGCCTTTACCGCAGCTCTTGCATTAATAGCTGCAATAATACCATCGGTAATAAGATTTTGGTTGCCCTTCGTAGCCGCAACATAGGCAAGATCAAATATTTCATAACTAATCATGCCTATTTCTAAAGGTACATTAGCCGCATCCTTATAAGCCTGTTGAATCGCAGCAGTACGCGCTAGTTTTTCTTCATCCGTATGTTTTGGCAATGCCAAGGCATCCATAAACAAATTAAATACATTAGCATCTGCTTGTGCTAGTGAAAGCGCTTTCTCTCGAATAAACTCTGCTTTCTGTTGTAAAAGATGCATCTCCTCTTGCACATCTTCGTACCCTTTTTTATCAAAGGTTAAATTCGCTACCATTTCAGCTAACGCTGCACCTGTGGCGGCCGTCAATGCTGCAATAGCACCGCCACCTGGAGTTGGCTCCTTTGAAGCGGTTGCCGCTACAAAATCTTTTACAGAACTCGTCAATAAATCCATATATACTCCTCAATAACAAAAGGGGCCATCGCCCCCTCTGTATACTATGTCAATAAAAATACTATGTCGATTACAATACCATCTTATTAGAATAAGCCTTTAATAGTGCCGTCCGCATCAATATCCATGTTAAGTGCAGCAGGGCGTTTAGGTAAACCTGGCATAACCATAACATCACCTGTGCGGCATACGAGGAATCCTGCACCATTAGCAACGCGAATATCCGTTACATTGATTGTAAAGCCTGTTGGTGCCCCTAATAGAGCTGGATTATCGGACAAGGAATATTGCGTTTTTGCCATACAAACAGGTAAATTATCAAGGCCCCATTCTTTTAATTGAGCGATTTGTTTTTTCGCCTTTGCCCCAAATGTAACGCCATCACCACCGTAAATAGTGCGAACGATTTTACCAATTTTATCTTCAATATTATCTGTTAATTCATATACGAATTTAGGTCTTGGTTCGCTGCCTTCCACGAGTTCCACAACGCGTTTAGCCATATCGATACCGCCTTCGCCACCTTTTTCCCAACATTCATTGAGCTCTACAGGCACGCCATAGTCATTGCACAAACGAGTTAACTCCGCAATTTCTGCATCCGTATCGGTAACGAATTTATTGATGGCAACCATAACAGGTACACCAAAGAAGCGCATATTTTCAATAGCTTTACGCAAATTGCTGAAACCCTTTGTTACAGCCTCTACGTTTTCTGTATTTAATTCTTGTTTTGACACGCCACCATGCATCTTAAGAGCGCGCAATGTAGCGACGATGACAACAGCATTTGGGAAGATATCGCCATAACGGCATTTAATGTCGAGGAACTTTTCTGCCCCTAGATCAGCGCCGAATCCAGCTTCTGTCACCACGATATCACCAAGTTTCATGCCGAGTTTTGTGGCCACCACGGAGTTACAACCATGTGCAATATTGGCAAATGGACCGCCATGAACAATGGCAGGCGTATGTTCCAATGTTTGTACAAGATTTGGTTTAATAGCATCTTTCATAAGAAGTGCCATCGCACCTTCACATCCGAGTTGATGTACATATACCGGTTCACCTTTAAGATTTGGGCCGATGACGATGCGACCAAAACGCGCTTTTAAATCTTCTAAATCCTTAGCTAAACATAAAATAGCCATGATTTCAGAGGCAACGGTAATCATAAAATGATCTTCCCGAGGGAAACCACATACCTTGCCCCCCAGTGCGACAGTTACATTGCGCAATGCACGATCATTCATATCGAGAACACGTGTCCAAGAAATTTGACGCAAATCGATTTGGAGCTCATTACCTTGGTGGATGTGATTATCAATCATAGCGGACAACAAATTATTTGCCGCTGTAATGGCGTGCATATCACCGGTAAAATGAAGATTAATATCATCCATTGGTACCACTTGGGCATAACCGCCGCCAGCAGCGCCGCCCTTGATACCGAACACAGGTCCCAATGATGGCTCGCGAAGTGCGGCGATAGCCTTCTTACCAATTTTATTTAATGCTTGCACCAAACCGATGGTAGTTGTAGATTTCCCTTCCCCTGCTGGCGTTGGTGTAATAGCCGTAACGAGAACTAATTTCCCGTCTTTTTTATTTTCTAAACGCTTAATAGCATCAAAAGAAATTTTTGCCTTATAATGACCATATTGCTCTATATCATCAGGTGTAAGACCACATTTATCAGCAATAACCTGAATTTTTTCCATCTTATTTTGTTGAGCTATTTCAATATCGGTAAGCATAATTCCTCCTCATATCCACCTGTTTTGTCTACTGTGAATGTATATTTGTACACTCGTTACTTTTCTATTATATGTGAAAGTATGGATTATGTCTAATCATTTCTTACTTATATGTATATTGCTCTTTCTAATCAATAGGCTAAGGCACACATAGTCTAAGGAGTTCAACAAAATAAAACCGCCACCAACGGTGACGGTTTAATATCACTTACTATATAAAATTACTTTGTACATATTAGAACGGGAATAGGATTGGCAATAATACTAATGCTACAATACTAGACACGACAATGAGTGGTAAACCAGCTTTCACATAGTCCATGAAGCTATAACCAGCTATGTTGTATACCATAGTATTCGCAGGCATACCAATTGGTGTAGCATATGCTAAGGAGCTAGCGATTACGATAGCTGCAAGCACTGCTTTGGGATCGAATCCCAATTGAGATGCTAAGCTAAGACCGATTGGTACCAATAATGCACAGGTAGCAGTATTAGACATGAAGTTCGTCATGAACACACCAAGCACAAAGATTACTACTAGAACAACAATTGGTGATGGACTAGCACCAAGGCTGTTTACGATAAGATCTGCAATTACAGAACCAGTACCTGTTTTAACCATTGCGTCCCCAAGGGCCATAGAGCCAGCGAAGAGCATGATTGTTTTCATATCGATAGATTTTACAGCTGCTGTTTCACTAATAACATTTGTAGCTACTAATACAAGAGCACCTATCCAGGCACTGACATAGAGTTTTACGCCCAATTGTTTTTCAAAGATCATAGCACCAACTGTCAAAATCAATACGATTGCAGCTGTCCATTTTTTCCAAGACGGTACATGGCTATAATCATCATTACCTTCAAAGGCACCATCTGGTTGATGACTTGGAGCATCTGGTAAGAAACGTTTACCAATTGTAGCATAGAAAATAGTACCAACAATAAGAATTGGCAAACCTACTAGACCATAATCAAAGAAACCAAAAGAGCCTAGGCCCGCTTGTTGTAAGCCTGCTTGCGCAATCATGTTGCCAGGAGCACCGATAAGTGAAATATTTCCACCCATAGCTGCGGCAAATACAAGAGGCATTAATAATTTAGTTTGTTTAAAACCACTTTTTTTACAAATACCAATAATTACAGGAATCAGTACAGCAGCTGTACCAGTATTAGATAAGAAGCCAGATA
>OGYU01001037.1_pt1 | contig 20630 bp, 20 predicted proteins | sample 1576581 | NCBI WGS metagenome assembly OGYU01 (sample SAMEA3541547, study PRJEB24748) | human gut metagenome | biome: human gut; feature: human-associated habitat; material: faeces | place: China | collected 2012 | reverse complement strand
CTTTGGATTTTCCAATCAGAACGGAACAACTTCCGGTGGATTGAGCCAAAAAGTACGATTTGTTAAGCGCTGCGATGTGCCGATATATGTGAACTGATTTTAAGCTATCATAGCTTATGTAAATATGCTGACAGGCTGCATGCCCTGCATTTTGAGGGTTGACAAGTTAAATAACATAGGGAGGATTATAAATATGATTACAGTAAATGCAATCGGGGATACATGTCCAATCCCGGTAGTAAAGACAAAGAAGGCAATTGAGGCTCTCACACAGCCGGACACAGTGGAGACACTTGTGGACAATGAAATTGCAGTAGAAAATTTAAAAAAGATGGCTGCACAGAAGGGCTATAGCTGCGACAGCAATAAGCTCGACGACGGAAGCTACAGTGTAAAGCTGACAATTGAGACTCTTAACACAGGAGCGTTTTCGGATACAGATGAAGCTTCACAGTACACATGCAGGCCGGCTACAGATAACAGAGTCGTTGTAATCCGCTCTTCCTATATGGGAGAGGGCAGCGAGGAGCTGGGCAGTGTACTCATAAAGGGCTTCATCTATGCACTTTCGCAGCAGGACAATCCGCCTGAAACCATGCTTTTCTACAATGGAGGAGCAAAGCTGACCTGCGATGGCTCAGAGTGCCTTGAGGATTTAAAGGAGCTTAAGAATCGTGGCGTGAAAATCTTTACCTGCGGAACATGTCTGAATTACTATGAGCTGTCAGATAAGCTTGCAGTCGGAGAGGTGACGAACATGTATGATATCGCCGAGAAAATGGCTGCAGCCTCTCTTATTGTGAGTCCTTAGTGTTATATTAAGTGTGATGTGATGGATAATAATTTGGTAAGAGAAAAGAAAAAGCGGCTAATCATTACCTTCGAGACTACCACAGCGCCGTTAAAGCTGGATATCAAGAGCAAGGCATGTGGTATTCCGGGGCGCACGATTCCTCTTCCGTCTGCTATATCGGCGGGCTGTGGTCTGGCATGGCGTGCAGAGCTTTCAGACAGGGAGAGCCTCATAGCCTTTATGAAGGAGCAGGACATTAGGTGGGAAGCCATGTATGAGCTTGAAATGTATTGATATAGGAGAAAAATATGTTTTATTACAATCAGTATGTGAGGGCGCAAAGCCTTGATGAAGCCTATGAGCTTTATCAGAAAAAACCGAATTTTGTGCTGGGCGGCATGCTCTGGCTCAAAATGAAAAATAAGACACTTGGCACGGCAATTGATTTGTGCGATCTCGGACTTGACCGGATTGATGAGGATGAAAACGAGTTTAGAATCGGTGCATATGCAACCCTCAGGCAGATAGAGACACATGAAACCCTGAATGCATATACACACGGTGCAATCGCAGAGTCGGTCAGACATATCGTCGGAGTGCAGTTTAGAAATGTGGCGACTGTCGGAGGAAGCATCTGGGGCAGATTTGGATTTTCAGATGTCATGACGATTTTCAGGGCGCTGGGAGCAAAGGTGCAGCTTCACAAGGCAGGAATTATGGATTTGGACGAGTTTGCGGCACTTCCAAGAACCACGCGCGATGTGCTCGTATCAGTAATAGTGCCGAAAAATGCAAAGGGCGTAGTATACTTAAGCCAGAGAAACCAGTCAACAGACTTTCCTGTGCTCACATGTGCAGTGGCAAATAGAAACGGCAGGTATGTGGCGGTCATCGGAGCATCACCATATATGGCAGAGCCTGTGTGGGATAAGGACGGCATACTCGATGGTATAATAGATGCAAAGACGCACGGTAATGTAGCTTTGACGGAGAACTCCGAGAACAATGCAAAAATAGATAAATTTGCAGAATATGTTGCAGAGCATATCCGTTTTGGAAGCAATATCAGAGCAGGAGCCGAGTACAGAGAGATGATCTGCCGGGTGCTTACACGCCGCGCTGTCACACAGTCGCTTGATATCTGCGATGATATAAGGTAATCGCTACCGGATGCATGGAAGTTATGCAGGAAACTTTGGAAGCTTTATTAGTGTGATGACATCAATGCACGAGCATTAAGTAGGAAGGAATTCATGTATATGGATGTTAAAATAAAATTAAATGGAAAGTTAATAATCGACTCGGTTGACCAGGATATGGTGCTTTTGGACTTCTGCCGCAAGCACAACTGCTTTTCAGTGAAGAGGGGCTGTGAGTCAGGCAACTGCGGTCTTTGTACAGTGCTTCTGGATGGAAAGCCTGTGCTGTCATGCAGCATGCCGATAGGCAGGGCAGACGGCAGAGCCGTGGATACCCTTGAGGGACTTGAGGAGGAAGCTAAGCAGTTTACAGGATTTTTTGCTGCACAGGGAGCGGATCAGTGCGGCTTCTGTAATCCAGGTTATATTGTAAATATTGTGGCACTTTTAAGAGAAAATCCTGACCCGACTGATGAGGAAGTTCTTGAGTATCTTTCAGGAAATCTGTGTCGTTGTACAGGATATCAGAGTCAGCTCCGCTCAATCAGAAATTTCTTAAACAGTAAGAAGGAGGGCGCACCTCTTAATCTCGAGGCAGGCGTCTACGGAGAGGATATCGGAAAGGAGTGGCAGGATGAGCACAAATCAAACTAATGTAAACAGCTTCAACCGCGCGAGAAGGGATTATCACGCAGTTGGAAAATGTATACCGAAGAAGGATTCGAGCCAGCTTTTACTCGGAAAGCCGGTATTTACTGATGATATCACACCGCGTGATGCGCTTGTCATAAAGCTTCTTAGAAGCCCCTATGCGAATGCAATTGTCGAGGATGTAAAGACAGATATTGCTCTTAAGGTACCGGGCATGGTCGCAGTATACACCTGGGAGGATGTTCCGAAAAAGCGTTTTTCTATCGCAGGCCAGACCTTTCCGGAGCCGTCACCGTACGACAGACTAATTCTTGACCGTCATGTTAGAAGTGTAGGTGACGCTGTCGCTATTGTGGTAGGTGAATCGGAAAAGGCTGTAGACAAGGCTCTTAACATGATAAAAGTAAAGTACACGATTCTTGAGCCGGTGCTTGACTTCAGAAAGTCGCTGGACAACAAGGTGCTTGTGCATCCTGAGGATGACTGGTCATCCAGCATAAAAACAGGCGATGTAAAGCGCAATCTCATTCATCATGAGGAGGATGAGCATGGAAATGTAGAGAAAATTCTGTCGGAGTGCGATGAGATTATTGAGCACACCTATCGCATAAAGGCAGCGCAGCAGGCATATATGGAGACCTGCAGAGCATACTGTGAGATAGACAGATACGGCAGGCTTCACTGCATCAGCTCGACACAGATTGTTTTCCACCTGCGCCGAATACTGTCCAATGCACTCGATATTCCTAAGTCCATGGTGCGTGCTGAAAAGCCGCGTATCGGAGGAGGCTTTGGTGCCAAGCAGACAGCGGTCTGTGAGGTATATCCGGCATTTGTTACCTGGAAGACAAAGCGTCCGAGCAAGATAATCTACAGCAGAAAAGAGTGCCAGACTATCGCGTCACCGCGTCATGAGATGGAGGTCACCGTGCGTCTTGGAGCAATGAGGGATGGTCATATAAGGGCGATAGATCTTTATACGCTGTCAAATGGTGGAGCATACGGAGAGCATAGCACTACAACAGTAGGACTCTCAGGTCATAAATCGCTCCCTCTTTATACAGGAGGCTGCGAGGCAACCAGATTTTCGTGCGATGTTGTGTACACAAACGTGCAGGCGGCAGGAGCATATAGAGGCTATGGAGCTACACAGGGTATCTTTGCACTTGAATCAACTGTCAATGAGCTCGCTGAAAAGCTGCATATAGACCCGGTTGAGCTTCGTTTGAAAAATATCGTCCGTGAGGGCATGTTTATGCCGGCATATTTTGGCGAGACAGCCAATGCATGTGCACTCGACAGATGCATAATGCACTGTGCGGATAATTTCCATTGGGCAGACAAGTATCCTGTCCGCGATATGGGAAATGGCAAGGTTCGTGCGGCAGGCATGGCACTTGCAATGCAGGGCTCCTGCATATCAAATGTAGATGTCGGATCGTGTACCTTAAAGCTTTCAGACTGTGGCACCTACAATATGATGATAGGCGCGGCAGACATGGGAACAGGCTGTGATACCATACTTGCGCAGATGGCGGCTGAGGTACTCGACTGCGAGCCGGATGATATAACCGTGTTTGGAGCGGATACGGATGCTTCTCCTTATGATTCAGGTTCATATGCCTCATCAACCACCTACATTACAGGAATGGCCACACAGAATGCAGCACTTGAGCTTCGTGAAAACATAAAGAAAATCGGTGCACAGATGCTGGGCCATGCTGCATCAGAGGTGGATTTTGACGGCAAAGAGGTGTATATCATAAATCCGGACGGTGCAGACAATGGGGAGGTTTGCGTAAGTCTTTCCGATATAGCAACAAAATCACAGGTCAACAACACGATACCTGTAGATGTCACAGCGACATATTCATCACCTGTTTCACCTCCTCCATACATGGTAGGAATGGTCGAGATAGAGCTTGATAAGGAGACAGGAGCAGTTAAAATACTTGATTATCAGGCTGTTGTGGACTGCGGAATTCCGGTCAATCCAAACCTCGCGCGTGTACAGACCGAGGGCGGCATAGGTCAGGGAATAGGCATGGCGCTTTATGAGAATGTCACCTACAATGCCGGTGGAAAAATCGCAGAAAATGACCTCATGCAGTACAAGATACCGACACGACAGGATGTGGGCAATATCAATGTCGAATTTGAGACAAGCTATGAGCCGTCAGGCCCATTCGGAGTTAAGTCAATCGGTGAGATAGTTATCAATACACCGGCTCCTGCGCTGGCACATGCCATTTATCGCGCAACAGGCGTATGGCACAGGACAGTTCCGTTTACCCCTGAAAAAATACTTATGGGAATGGTAGACCCAAACTGGCACGAAAAGGACCTTAGAGTGAAATGATTCATATCATATACATGGCGGCTGGAAACAGCCGCCGTTTTGGAAGTAACAAACTGTTTTATGAGCTGGATGGAAAACCTATGTACAGGCATTTGCTTGATCGCTTGGCGGAAATTAAAAATAGATATAATAAATCAAAATCAGACAGCCAGACCATAGATATAACAGTTGTCACCCGTTACCGGGAAATATTGGACTACTGCGCATGTATCCCAGATTGCCATGCAGTCATAAGTCCGGACAGCGAAAAAGGCATATCCTACACTATAAAGGCAGGAATTATGGCGGTGCAGGAGCAGAAAAAGCTTAAGAAAAGCAGTGAAGTGACGCATCATACTGCTGAAAAAGAGGAATATTACATGTTTGCAGTAGCTGACCAGCCATATTTAAAAAGTCAAAGCGTGATTAAATTAATAGACAGAGTGATTAAAAATACAGGGGGTAAGCGATTGGCGTTTTCACTTCGTTGTGGAGATGCTGTAGGCAACCCGTGTGTATTTAATTCATCGCTTATACCACAGCTTTTATCACTGGAGGGTGATAAGGGTGGCAGAAGTGTGGCAAAGAAGCATGACTGTGTATATGTAGATATTGCAGATGAGAGAGAGCTGATGGATATAGATACATATTTAATCCGCTAATTTACTGCCTTTAAGCAGTAAATTGCTACTTTCTCAGTGTAGTGCGGGTCAATAAGACATACATCGAATTGCATGCAAGCATGCATAGATGATGTCTTTTCCCCCTTGAATTATACATATTTCATACAGATTTCCATATACTACCTCCAAAGCATGAATGCAAATGCAAAAGTAACGGAGGACAATAAAGTGAAAATTACAGGATTGACCAGAAGAGTAGACTCACTCGGCAGAATAGTCATACCGAAGGAACTGCGCAGGATGCTCCATATCAAGGAGGGCAGCCCGCTGGAAATATATATGGATGCAGACGAGACGATAGTGCTAAAGAAATATTCGCAGGTGGGAAGCCTCAAAAATATATCACAGGCATATGCACAGAGCCTGTCAAAGGTAACTGGTGCCACGGTATGTGTGGCAGACAGGGATGAGATAATAGCGGGAGCCGTTATACTTTGTGCTTACGCTGAACAAGGCGATAAGCTTGAGATTGTCGAAAAGCTGGTGAGTGCAGCAGCAGAATTTCCGGCCAGACAGCTTGGCTAGAGACAGCGAAAAGCACTGTAAAAAACTATTTACTTGACTACAACAGTAATAAAGAGTCTCTTTCTCTTAATGTTTACTTTTCTTCTACAGAAAGCTGAGTGACTTTCATCTCCAGATTTTTACAGAAAAGAAGCAAAAGACCATTTATATAAGTCTCATTTGCCAAGCGTTGAAATGGGAATGCCGGTAGCATCAGATAATTCCTTTTATATATATGATAAATGATTTTAGTAATGCGTGCTTGAATGTGTTATTGTTTGTTCCTTTTGCCTTCTTTTTGCCAGTGTTATGGAAAGAATTCAGGAATGCAAAAAAAGTATTTATAGCAGGATTTGCAATGACATCATTTATCGAAATAGCTCAAATTTTCACAGGACGAGCGACAGATATAGATGACATTATTACAAACATTGCAGGTACTTTAGTCGGGTATCTAATTGCATATTGGTTTACAGGTATTTTTACAAGAAAAATAGTGAAAAATTCAAAAAAGAACGACTTTTACATAATATGTGCATCTGTAGTACTTATTATGTTCTTCCTTCAACCATTTATTTCATCTTTGTTATGGGAAATGATTCTGTGACTTCAAATTTCACTCTACGTAGCATAGAAACCGTAAAATTCACCATATTCTACGTTGCGTGGGTGTGATTGGGAATCAAATCATGGGATAATCAAACCAGAGAGGGGGAAAACAGATGGATCAAATTAAAAAACTTTCAGATACTGAAATCGAAGAAATTATCAGGAAGATGGACAGAATGTTTTTAGAAGAAGGCTACGAGAAGACTTACGAATGGGCATTGAGGCTTATAAAGGAATATCCGAATTGTAACATGCTTATCTGGCAGGCTGCGGTAATGCTTGATGCAAGAAGAATAACGGATAAATGCACGAGTCCGGAAAAATATGATAAGCCGATTAACGCATGGTATGAGCTGGCACTACATGATGAGAATGAAGAAATACAGCATCATGCAGCAGATTCATTATTTGGATTTTATTTACGTAAGAAGAATTACACCAAGGCGGAAAAATATCTGGACTATTTTTCGGAACACGATCCTATGAAAAGTTATTATCAGGGAAGATTACTCCAGGAGCAGGGGAAAATCAAAGAAGCATATGAGAAATATGAAAATGTTATTTTTTCCGGCTTTAGTACACTTAATTTTGTTCTTTCCACAATGGCTGGAATGGCATTGCGGGAAAATGATATCGGTTATGCGAGATTTCTGTTAGGGAAAGTACAGGCAGTTGCCCATATATTGGAAATAGGAAAATATAATGGTATTCGCCAATGCTTGATATTGTATGTGCAGGGAAAGATGTAGAGGGAACATATAAGGTGGTAAAACATCTTCTTGATAATGTGGGTACTATGTATGTTTTTAGAAAGTCCGGTTTATATAAGCATATGAAGTTCAGAGATGTTGATGAAGCTATATTAGATGGTGTAAAACAGTTTCTGGACAAAAAGCTGCATAGGCAGCCGGCATCCTGCAGATATATGCTGTAGGATGTATACATATATCAGGAGGCTTCATTCATGACGAGTGGAGTCTCTTTTATTTTGTATTGTATAATGGAAAAAGTTTTAGTTGAACAGAGGTTGGAATGATGATAAATTTTAGCTGGCACAACGAAAGTACAGATTTAGACACTTTGCTAGGTATATGAGTTTCACATCAACAGGCAAACAGGGCAAGAAAAAGCAGATTATGAATGGCATCGAAGTGTCAGTAGTATTGCATCTAGTATGAGGAAACACATTCGGACAGAATTAACATTTTTTATTCAATAGCATAGAGAAAAGTCAAAAGGACGCTTGTTTTCAGAACTTCTGGAAGTGGACAAGCTAGCCAGAGAGCGTGAAGAAGTCAATTTGATGTTGGACGGTATCCTGTAACGAGTGCTCTCAAAAGATTTCAGACTTCTGCTCATCTTTATACAATCTTAATTTCAAAACAAACTTACTTACGCCCATTTAATACAAATAAAGATAGAGTAAAGGCAATATAAAAAAGAAATTAAGATTATGGGGATATAGTTATGCAACAGACAAACAGATCAAGACATAGACATATGACATCATTTCAAGTGATTAGTTTAGGGTTTTTATCCGTGATTCTCTTAGGCAGCCTGCTTTTGATGCTACCGATTGCTACAAAAAGCGGTCAGTGTACCTCTTTTTTGGATGCTTTGTTTACCTCAACTTCTGCGGTTTGTGTGACGGGACTGGTTATTAATGATACGGCAACCTACTGGTCTTTATTTGGACAAGGAATTATTTTACTGCTGATTCAAATCGGAGGTATGGGAATTATTACGATTGCTATTGCGATTGCTGTTATATCCGGACGCAAAATTGGGTTGATGCAGCGAAGTACCATGCAGGAGGCAATTTCAGCTCCAACGGTGGGCGGCATTGTGCGGAGAACGCAATTTATTATCCGGATTACTATTCTTATCGAAATCATTGGTGCGGCTCTTTTAGCCCCTGTTTTTTGCAGGGACTTTGGGTTTTGGAAAGGAATATGGTATTCGCTGTTCCATTCTATTTCTGCTTTTTGCAATGCAGGATTTGATCTAATCGGTATAAGAACTCCTTTTTCCTCGTTGACCTCTTATTCTGTACAGCCGATTGTAAATCTTGTAATTATGGCGCTGATTGTTGCAGGAGGTATTGGATTCCTTACATGGGAGGATATAAAGATTCATAAATGGCATTTCAAAAAATACCGGATGCAAAGCAAGGTGATTTTTATGGTAACAGGACTATTGATATTCTTACCGGCTCTTTACTTTTTTTGTTTTGAATTTTCAAATGTGCCTCTTACGGAAAGAGTATGGGTTTCCTTGTTTCAATCCGTTACACCGAGAACTGCAGGATTTAATACGGCAGATTTGACTTTACTCAGTGAAGTTGGGCAAATGCTTATCATTATTCTGATGCTTATCGGTGGCTCTCCCGGTTCCACTGCAGGTGGTATGAAAACGACAACTCTTGCAGTTCTCGTTTCATCGGCATTATCTGTATTTAGGAAAAAGGAACACACCCATTTTTTCGGCAGACAAATTCCAGATGGCACTATCAGAAATGCAGCTACAATTTTTTTGATGTATATCGTTTTATTTCTTGTGGGAGGAATGGTAATTAGCAGCACAGAAGATATTCCACTTATGACCGCTTTGTTTGAGACGGCGTCGGCAATCGGAACAGTAGGGTTATCGCTGGGAATAACTCCTGATCTGGGGCTTGTTTCCCATATAATCTTGATTTGCCTGATGTTTTTTGGCAGAGTGGGAGGATTGACCTTGATTTTTGCTACCATTTCTGAAAAAAAGTCTAACGGTTCAAAATATCCTCAGGAAAAAATTACAGTAGGTTAAGGAGAATAAAAAAATGAAATCAATATTACTTATCGGTCTGGGAAGATTCGGACGGCATATTGCTATAAAATTAGATGAATTGCATCATCAGGTGATGGCGGTAGATAAAGAAGAGACTCGAGTTGATGCTGTACTTCCCTTTGTAACTAACGCTCAGATTGGGGATGCGACGAATGAGGATTTTTTAAGTTCGCTTGGTGTTGGGAATTTTGATGTTTGTATGGTGGCTATCGGAGATAACTTTCAGAATTCATTGGAAGTAACGTCCCTTTTGAAGGAACTCGGTGCAAGAATGGTGGTGTCTCGTGCCGCTCGTGATGTTCATGCAAAATTTCTTTTACGGAACGGCGCAGATGAAATTGTTTATCCCGAAAGGCAGCTTGCCGATTGGGTTGCGATCCGTTATAGTGCTGATCATATTTTCGATTACATAGAACTAGATGAAGAACATGCAATTTTTGAAATATCTATACCGGGAGAATGGATAGGAAAAACAATCGGTCAGTTGGATATACGAAAAAAATATAACATCAATATTATGGCGCTGAAAACAAATGATATTATGAATTTGAAAATAAGTTCCGATACGCAGTTGTTAGAGGACAGTACCATGCTTGTTCTTGGGGAGACGAAACATATTCAAAAATGTTTTCATATTTAATTTTTGAAAGAAGTTGGTGATATGAAAGATTTTGTTTTACTTATAGTGGTATTGGCAGCATTTATTTATGGTTATTTTATTATGGAAAAGCTGGATAAATTTCTCGAGGAAAATCAATCCCAAAAACTTATTTCAGATTCTAAGCTTAGGATTGGATTTGAAACACCTGCAATCATAGATTCTATTGCAGATCTATTAGAACAATTTTCAAGCGAATACCCAGACTATGAGTTGAACCTGTTTTACGGTTCTGCAAGTGAAATAATAAATGGGCTAGGAAATAATAAACTTGATTTTGGCTTTATCATAGAAAGTCACAACGATATTTTGAAAGATGAGTATTGTTCCTTATCCCTTCAAATAAAGCAGAGTGTCATTACTCCAGACTCTATAGACATTGCGGTACATCCCATCAATACGATTGAGAAACCAGCGAGAGTGATATGGCAAAATGACATTAATTGTATGAAGGGGCTATTTGTCGAAAAATTGTGTGATTTTTCGGAGTGTTTTCTGCTTTCGGCTACATGCCCGAATGGAAAAAAAGAATAAAAGGTGGTATAATCTCTATGCGATTTTAATTTCAGTGTTAAAATACTTTTCTGAAATTTACTTATTATTTTATATAACGTTTTTGTACAAGGAGATGACCGTATGGGTGAAAGCAGACACAATCCGAATCAGTTATTAAAGACAATCCAAGCTGATGAAGGAAACCGTAATAAAGGACATTTGAAAATCTTTTTCGGATACGCAGCTGGTGTGGGTAAAACCTACGCCATGTTAGAAGCGGCTCATATGGAAAAACAGCAGGGAATTGACGTGGTAGCCGGTTATGTAGAACCCCACGCATGCCCCAAAACAGCAGCTCTTTTGAATGGCTTAGAAGTTCTTCCTACAAGCGAAGTTCTCTATAATGGTATGATACTGAACGAATTCGACATTGACATGGCACTGAAAAGAAAACCACAGCTTATCCTTGTAGATGAACTTGCGCATACGAATGCCGAAGGATGCCGTCATGCAAAACGGTATCAGGACATTAAGGAACTTTTGAATGCAGGGATCGATGTCTATACGACTGTCAATGTTCAGCATATTGAAAGCCTTTGTGATACAGTTGCATCCATTACGGAAATTGTTGTACGTGAACGCATCCCGGATTCTCTGTTTGATAATGCAGATCAGGTTGAATTAATAGATATTGAACCACAGGATTTGATCGACCGTTTGAATACAGGAAATGTATACAGACAGACACAGGCAAAACAGGCGGTAGAAAATTTTTTTACAATAGAAAATCTGACAGCTCTCCGGGAGATTGCACTGCGGCGATGTGCGGACCGGGTGAATATCCTCACAGAAAATGCCCGCATAAAAAATCATGGAGATTATCACACAGACGAACATATTCTTGTATGTCTATCTTCTTCTCCATCCAATCCGAAAATTATCCGTACCGCCGCAAAAATGGCTTCTGCTTTTAAAGGGGAGTTTACGGCTCTGTTTGTAGAACCCCCCGATTTTTCGGAGATGAGCGAGGAAAATGTAAAACGCCTGCGTTCAAATATTCGTCTTGCTGAGCAGCTTGGGGCAAAAATTGAAACAGTTTACGGAGAAGATGTTCCGTTTCAGATTGCGGAATTCACCCGTTTGTCTGGTGTGTCAAAGATTGTGATCGGACGTAGTTCTGCTACAAAACGGCATTTGCTCAGCAAACCGACCCTGACAGAAAAATTGATTGATTATGCCCCTAACCTGGAGGTGCATATTATTCCGGATACGGTTTCTAATGCGGCAGTGTATCAGTTAAGAGGGGGAAGGAAAAAGAACCATATCCTATTCTCTGTCACTGATACATTAAAATCTGCTGCGATTTTGATTTTATCCAGTTTAGTCGGAATGATTTTCCAAAAATTTGGATTTGACGAAGCAAATATCATTACTGTTTTTGTTTTAGGCGTTCTTGTCACCGCTGTCATCACGAAACATCAGATATACAGCCTAATTTCCTCGATTGTAAGTGTTTTGGTCTTTAATTTCCTGTTTACGGAACCTCAATTTACCTTGCAGGCGTATGATCAGGGTTATCCTGTTACTTTTATCATCATGTTTTTGGCGGCATTTTTAACCGGTTCTCTTGCTATACGGATTAAAAACCAGGCAAAACAGGCGGCACAATCTGCTTACCGTACAAAAGTGTTATTTGATACAAACCAGCTATTGCAACAGGCAAAAGATAAAAACGAAATTGTATCTGCAACTTCAAATCAGCTCATTAAACTCTTGGAAAAAGACATCGTTTTTTATTTAGCTGATGGAGAAGTGTTGGATACGCCACATATTTTTTCTGCGACGGAGGAAAATTTGGAATCGTGTATTTCCGAAAATGAAAAGGCCGTTGCCGGCTGGGTATTGAAAAACAATAAACGTGCCGGAGCTACAACAGGAACGCTTTCAAATGCAAAATGCCTGTACCTTGCTGTTCGCAGCAACAGTATGGTATATGGAGTTGTTGGAATCGTGATGGGGGAAATACCTCTTGATCCATTTGAAAACAGTATTCTACTGTCTATTCTCGGAGAATGTGCCCTGGCTTTGGAAAATGAGAAAAATGCCCGTGAGAAACAGGAGGCGGCTATCCTTGCAAAAAATGAACAGTTGCGAGCGAACCTGCTGCGTGCTATTTCACATGATTTGAGGACACCGCTGACATCCATTTCCGGTAATGCCAGCAACCTTTTGTCCAATGGCGATTCCTTTGATAATGATACAAAAAAGCAGCTGTATATGGATATTTATGATGATTCCATGTGGCTGATTAACCTTGTAGAAAACCTGCTGGCTGTAACCCGAATTGAAGAAGGACGGTTAAATCTCCGTATAACGGAAGATTTGATGGATGACGTGATCACAGAAGCGTTACATCATATTAACCGAAAGAGTGAAGAACATCATATTTCCGTTGAAAGCAAAGAAGAATTTCTTCTTGCAAAAATGGATGCAAAGCTTATTGTTCAAGTAATCATCAATATTGTTGATAATGCTATCAAATATACACCTAAAAATTCTCATATTGTTATTCGGACAGAAAAGCAGGGAAAACAAGCAATCGTATCTATATCGGATGACGGAAACGGAATTGCTGACGAAATAAAGCCACGGATATTCGACATGTTTTACAGTGGTGCAAATCAAATCGCAGACAGTCGCCGAAGTTTAGGACTTGGATTATCTTTGTGCAAGTCCATTATTAACGCCCATGGCGGAGAACTTACTGTTTCAGATAATCTGCCGCACGGAACAGTATTTACATTTACATTACCGGCAGGGGAGGTCAAAGTATATGAATAAGTCACTAATATTAGTTGTAGAGGATGACACATCTGTCAGAAATTTAATTACAACAACCTTAAAAGCGCACGAATACCGATATCTGACGGCGCCCGATGGTCAATCGGCAATTTTAGAAGCATCTTCACACAATCCTGACATTGTTTTACTTGATTTAGGACTTCCTGATATGGATGGCGTTGAGATTATTAAAAAAATCCGTACTTGGTCAAATATGCCAATTATCGTAATCAGTGCCCGCAGTGAAGATACCGATAAAATTGATGCGTTGGATGCTGGTGCAGATGATTATTTAACAAAGCCATTTTCTGTTGAAGAATTGCTTGCCAGACTACGAGTCACGCAAAGAAGGTTATTGATGATGCAAAAAGTATCCCCTGCCGAAGCGGTTGTTTTTGTAAACGGAAAACTTCGTGTAGATTATGCTGCAGGTTGTGCTTATTTGAATGAAGAAGAGTTGCATTTAACACCTATTGAATATAAGTTGCTTTGCCTGTTGACAAGAAATATAGGAAAAGTTCTGACTCATACTTTCCTTACGCAAAGCATTTGGGGAAGTAGTTGGGATAATGATATTGCCTCCCTTCGTGTGTTTATGGCAACACTTCGTAAAAAAATCGAGAAAGAACCGAACTCTCCACAATATATCCAAACACACATTGGTGTTGGGTATCGGATGCTGAAAGTTGATTGAACTTCACAACACCATAGTTAAAATTGGAATAGATTAGTGTTACAATAGAAAAAAACAAATTTTCGAAAGGCGAGCATTATGAAAACCAGACAGCAGGCAGTTGATTATGGACTAACTTTTAAAGATACATATATGGAAACTCCTTTCAGGGACACTAATTGGCAGCTTATTAGAGTGAAAGGTAGCAAGAAAGCATTTCTTTGGATTTATGAAAGGAACGGCTTTGTTAATCTTAATGTGAAAGTTGATCCACAGTGGAGAGATTTTTGGAGAGAAACATACAAGTCTGTAATTGCAGGATATCATCAGAATAAGGAACATTGGAATACTATTATTCTTGATGGAACTATATCTGATAAGGAAATCAAAAGAATGATAGCTGAAAGTTATGATATTATTACGGACAGCCAACTAAGCGAATTTATGAAGCTGTGAAGAAGATTCCAAAGGGACACGTTGCCACTTATGGAAGAATTGCTGAAATGGCAGGTGAGCCTAAGATGGCAAGGGCTGTGGGCAATGCGCTACACAAGAATCCTGATCCGGAGCATATTCCATGTTTTCGCGTGGTTAATTCTAAGGGTGAACTTTCAGGAGCCTTTGCTTTTGGTGGTGAAAATGAGCAGGCAAGAAGACTTATGGCGGACGGAGTCGAAGTGGTTAACGGCAAGGTTGACTTAAAGAAGTATGGAATTTAAAAACCTGCATATACTGACTAAAAACGTCAAAATCTTGAAGAAATGTAAATTTTTGAGAAAAATAACTTTGAAGAAATATATGATTTCAATAAAAATAATCTTGAAGAAATGTCAAAAAACGGCTGTAATCCCTTTAAATAAAGGGATTCTCAAAATTAAAAATCAGAATCATAATTTATGTTCAATTTGAATCTATTCTTATTAAAAGTAATAATTCCTTCATCCTGCATTTTTCCCAGCTCTTTAGAAAGTGCGCTACGGTCAAGGTTAAGGTAGTCAGCCATTTGCTGGCGGTTAAATGGAATCTGAAATTCTGTATTATTGTGTTTGATGGATTGGTTTGACAGGTAAGTCAAAACTCGTCCACGAACACTTTTTGACGAAGTGCAGAATATTCTTGTTGATAATGTTAAATTCTTTCTTGTGGAAAGCACCAAAAGATTATAAGTAAAGGTGTTGTACCATGAAGCACTGTTATTGATTGGCGCAAAAATCTGTCTCATATTAAGCATAAGTATTGTGGAATCTTTTGTGGCAACTGCGTCCACCATCATAGGCTCACTGCAAAGGGCGTAGCTTTCGGCGAAAATCTGTCCAACATCAATGTTACTTAGAATACTTTTGTTGTCCCACATATCTATCATTTCAATATTTATGCTACCTTCCAGCACAATTCCAATTTCGTGTACAATGTCCCCGGCTCTAAATATGAAAGAATTTTTCTTATATTTTTTCTCAGTCATACAATGTTTGTTTTTCATGTCTTCAATTTGTTCCAAAGTTAATCCTTTAAACAAGGGTATATTTAAAATAATCATAAAACTCCTTTTTGGTTGCCATAACCACCGAAAATATAAGAAAAGTATACTATAATCCTAAAATGTAAACAAGATTACAGAAATGACTTTAAATTAAAAACAAAATTAAAAGTCAAAATATGTAATTTTTTCAAAAAAATGATTTAAGATAGAAATAATACTTTTTAAGAGAGGTTCAAAATGATTAGAAGAGTAATAAATATTGATGAAGAAAAATGTAACGGTTGTGGTATTTGCGTTAATGCCTGCCACGAAGGTGCAATAGGTCTTGTTGACGGAAAGGCTAAGCTTCTTAGAGATGATTATTGCGACGGTTTAGGTGATTGCCTTCCAACTTGCCCTACAGGGGCTATTACTTTCGTTGAAAGAGAAGCGGCTGCATATGATGAAGCAGCAGTTAAGGAAAATATGCGTAAGAAAGCGGAAGCAGAAAAGAGTCAGGGAAAAACTCCTGTTGCACATCAGGGGTGTCCCGGACAGAGAATGATGCAACTTAACAAAAATAGGGAAGAAAAGGTTGAAACTAATGTTAAATTAACTTCTAAGCTTGCCCAGTGGCCTGTTCAGATTAAGCTTGTGCCAATTAACGCACCTTATTTCGATGGAGCTAACCTTTTAATAGCAGCAGATTGTACAGCTTATGCTTACGCTAATTTCCATCAGGAATTTATGAATGGAAAGATTACAATTGTAGGTTGTCCAAAGCTTGACGCAGTGGATTATAGCGAAAAGCTTACGGAGATAATTAGAAATAATGACATTAAAAGTGTAACAATAGTAAGAATGGAAGTGCCATGTTGTGGTGGACTTGAAAATGCCGCAAAGACGGCATTGCAGAATAGTGGGAAGTTCATTCCATGGAATGTTGTTACAATATCAATTGACGGACAGATTCTATTATAAGAATTATTTAATAACAAAAATAGCGAAGGTACCATAACGGTACTTTCGCTATTTTTTGATAATTATTAATTAGATTCATCATTCAGCATTTTGCCTTTCATTTTTTCAAAAATAAAGTCAGCATAAACGTTATTAATTTCTTTGATTTTTCTACGGCTTATTGGAATGGTTGAATTGTCGCTTAATATGAAGCAGTTGTTTTCCTTATTGATAACTTCATAAAGATTAACAATTATTCCTTTGCAACAGCTTATTAAAAAAGAAAATGGTGAAATTAATTCTAAGAAGTTTCCGAAAGACATACGGAATGAAATATCGTTACGGGATTTGGTGTGAATAAAGATTTTGTGATTAATATATTCGCCATAAATAATATCGCGAAGGTATAGTTTTCGGTTATTAGGAAGAGTAATAAAAAGTGAGAGACGAGAATCAACCTTAATAAGTTTTTGTACCATAGTGTGAACCATATTTTGAGAAAAAGGTTTTACAAGGTAGAAAGATGCGTCAACGCAATAGCTTTCGCTGGCAAATTCATTACTTGTAGTGCAGAAAATTATTTTCACGGATGCGTCTGTTTTACGAATCTGTCTGGCAACATCAACGCCGGTTAGCTGGTCCATAAAAATATCAAGAAAAACTATGTCGTACATTCCCGGTTTCCACACGGACAAAAAAGTTTCGCCATTATCGAAAAGTTGCCTTTTACAGTTTGAATAAACAGTTCCCTGCAATTCTTTATCAATCATAGTTGTAAGTTTCTTGATTTCGCCATAGTCATCATCAACGAAAGCCAGTCTCATAAATATCCCCTCCTAAAAACAGTAATTTTACTAATAAAATTATAGCACAAATTAAAAAATATATAAATACCAATACCGTTTGGGTTAAATTAGTGCCGTTTGAGTCAATTTTATTGAAAAAAATGTTACTTTGAAAGATAATTTCTTTCGGGGGAGAGAAAGAAGCTTTGATTAAAGCTTTTTTCTGAAAATAAACAGATTTACTCTTTGGTATAATAGGGTGTTAATTTATATGGTAATTATAGAATAACATAAGTTACTTAGTTTAATGGGGGGATACGTTAAATCTTAGTAGAAAATTTAAGGTTCGGATTAATGGAAATAAAGTAAATCTGTAGTTAAATGAGTGCGAGCAGGAAAATGCCATTTGCGGAAGTTAATTTTGCAGATGGCATTTTCCTTGTTATAAAATAGAGCTATGTGGAAATCTTTGTATTGTTATGTAGAAAAAATATGATATAATGTACGCGTATGCAATACAGATGTCGGAAGGTGTAGAACACCGGGGCATTTTAAACATCAAAAGGGCAAATTAAATAAAAGAGAGGTATGTACAATGAGCGCAAATGAATTAAAGCCTATTAAAGAAGGAAAAGTTCGCGAAATTTATGACAATGGCGACAGCTTAATTATGGTTGCAACAGACAGAATTAGTTGTTTTGACGTTATTTTAAATAACGAAGTTACTAAAAAAGGAACAGTATTAACTCAGATGTCCAAGTTTTGGTTTGATTTAACAGAAGATATTCTTCCAAACCATATGATTACAGTAGATGTAAATGAAATGCCTGAATTTTTCAGACAGCCAAAATTTGATGGAAACAGTATGATGTGTAAGAAGCTTGAAATGCTTCCAATTGAATGTATTGTTCGTGGATACATTACAGGTAGTGGTTGGGCAAGCTACAAAGAGAATGGTACAGTCTGCGGAATTAAGCTTCCAGAAGGCTTAAAGGAATCAGACAAGTTGCCAGAACCTATTTACACACCATCAACTAAGGCTGAAATCGGTGATCACGATGAAAATATTTCATATGAACAGAGTATTGAAGTTTTAGAAAAACAGTTCCCTGGAAAAGGCGAAGAATATGCTAAGAAGTTGAAAGACTGCACAATCGCTCTTTACAAGAAATGTGCTGACTACGCATTAGAGCGTGGAATCATTATTGCTGATACTAAGTTTGAATTTGGTTTAGACGAAAACGGAAACATTGTTATTGGTGATGAAATGCTTACACCTGACAGCTCACGTTTCTGGCCTGCAGATGGATATGAACCGGGACACGGTCAGCCATCATTTGACAAGCAGTTTGCACGTGACTGGTTAAAACAGAATGAAGGTCACAATTGGACATTACCTCAGGATATTGTAGATAAGACTATTGAAAAATATCTTCAGGCATATGAACTTTTAACAGGTGAAAAATTAAAATAATTTAAATTTAAAAATTTATATAGATAATAGTGGTAACGGTGGTTGCCACTATTTCTTTGCGTAACGATAAATAATTAAGTTGGGACAAAATAGCAATTCTGCAAATCAACAAATTGTGTCGTTATGCTTAGATTAGTAGAAAGAGGTTATTATGGATCAGACATTTATGAAAGAAAAAAACATATTGCCCCTTGTATTGTCTATGTCATTGCCAATGGTTATATCAATGGCGGTAAATTCGCTGTATAACATTGTAGACAGCTATTTTGTGGCAAAACTAAGCGAAGAGGCAATGACAGCATTGGCACTGGTATATCCTATCCAAAATCTTGTAACATCAATAGGTGTAGGATTTGGCATCGGCATAAACGCACTTATTTCTTTTTATTTAGGCGCTCAGGAAAAGAATAATGCACACAAAGCCACAACAATTGGAATGGGACTTAGTGTAATACACGGCATAGTACTTACAATATTGTGCCTTTTGGGGATGCCTGATTTTCTTAGAATGTTTTCATCTAATGAGTATACAATAAGTTTGGCATTACAGTACTCTGATGTAGTATTTACATTCGCAATAGTATCAGTAATTGGAATTTCATTTGAAAAAGTATTTCAGGCAGTAGGGAGAATGAAAGTTTCAATGTTTAGTATGATATGTGGGTTTGTAACCAACATAGTACTTGATCCTTTAATGATATTTGGCATAGGTCCGTTTCCTACAATGGGAATAAGAGGGGCTGCAATTGCAACAGTACTTGGACAGTTCGTTTCACTGGCTGTATACATAATAATATATTTTGTAAGACCAATGCCTGTAAAAATAAAAATGTCATACATGGTACCTGATAAATTAATGATAAAAAGATTGTATTCAGTAGGAATCCCAGCCACATTAAATATGGCATTACCTTCATTGCTAATTTCAGCATTAAACGGAATACTTGCTGAATTTTCAGAAAAATACGTACTTGTACTTGGTGTATATTACAAACTACAAACATTCATATACCTAAGTGCAAACGGAATAATACAGGGCATAAGACCGCTGGTTGGCTACAACTATGGAGCAGGAGAACACAAGCGCGTAGACAAAATATTCAAAACAGCAATGAAACTAACAGTATCAATAATGATACTTGGAACAATACTTGCCTGGGTAATACCATACCAGCTTATAGGATTATTTACAGCAAATCCTGAAACAATAAAAATAGGCGTAACAGCCCTAAGATACATAAGCTGTGGTTTTGCAGTATCAGCAGTCTCAGTAACATGCTCAGGAGCCTTAGAAGGATTAGGCAAAGGAATGCCATCACTATTCATATCACTATCAAGATATGTAGTAATCATAATACCTGCAGCCTATATCCTAAGCAGATTCATAGACGCAAACGGCGTATGGGCAGCCTTCGTAGTAGCCGAATTTGTAACAGCAATATACGCCTACAGAACATATAAAAAGACCACAAAAATAGAAAGTAAATAACTCTAATATATAAATATATTAAAAAACAATATATATAAATACATTAAAAGGTACAATATATAAATACCATATACACAAAGAGGAAAAATCCCCTTAACCGTCTGTCGAAAACAAAAGGTTACACCAAAACCTACCCCATTCGACAGACATAATAAACGCATTGAATATACTCCAAATCCGAGAGAAAAATTGACACAAGCAAACAATAGGCAGATTTTTGAAATTTTGCGAGCATAGTGTAAGCCAAAAA
>OGYU01001031.1_pt1 | contig 20672 bp, 19 predicted proteins | sample 1576581 | NCBI WGS metagenome assembly OGYU01 (sample SAMEA3541547, study PRJEB24748) | human gut metagenome | biome: human gut; feature: human-associated habitat; material: faeces | place: China | collected 2012 | reverse complement strand
TTTAGATTTCCATGTTCCCATACCATGAGCATACAATAATTTCTGATTTTTAGCTACCTTAACCCACCGTCTAAAGCCAGTGGGATTGCGGTAGCCTTATTTCAAAAATATCCTCCAGCGTGTAATTTTTTACTTTCAGAATCGGAATGCCATATTTTAATTCTTTTCGTGCCGCACGGATGCAGATTTTCAGTTCATCCGGCGTATTTGGATTGCTTCTTAAATAGATTACTGCTGAATCAGGGAAATCTACATACAGCACGCCTTCCCTGTATTCTGCATTTAACAACGCGATCTGCGTGTCATACTCCCACATCCGAATTTCCATCGTTCCGTCCGGCGTGCTCTGGCATTCCAGATGGTAGTATTTCGATATTCCTGTTAAAGAAATCAACGTCATGTTGGAATCCGTAATCCGCTTCTCTTTTTTTCCATTCGGATTTCTGATAAAGATTTCATTTGTACTCGACAATACCACTTCCTGACCTGTGTAATCCGTCCCAAACAGTTCATTGATTAATGGAATCACCAGCTCCGGGCAGTCCTGCAGCAAGGTTCGAAAAGCATCATCATAAGGTGTATTGATTGTTTCCATCGTTTGCCTTTCTGGTTCGTTCAGCTTTATTCAGTTTTTATGTTCTATTCAGTTTTTTGTGAAAGCAAAAGAAACGCATCTGCCGGTTCTGTTCATTTTCACGGTATTCACCAAAGTTTGCGCGCTTAAACTTCAGCTCATTGCCTCACAGAAATCATTCGCCGATTCTGGCTTGAAAAGATAGAAGATAGCCGGATACACCGCTATACGATGCTCCGCTTATAATAGATTATCTGATTTCCCGATTTCTAAAATATTCCTATCAGCAGGAACTGTAGCTTTATTATACAAAATACTTTTTCCAAATTCAATCCGTCGCCATCCGAATTTATAAAAACTTTACAACGTATGTTACAGTTCACTCGTGGTTTCTTGTGGGCAGATTCCATGCTCGCATGAGAATCCGTGCACAAGAAACCTCGAAGGGAGCGCCATTTTATGAGCAAAAGGGGCTGCAAAGCAGCGAAAATCATCGAAGATGCGATTCATGACAATAGAATGTCCGCGGAGCGTGCATTCTATTGTATTGCGAATGGCACGTGTGAACTGTAAACATAACATATGGCTGCCGCGCAGGGAAATTTCCCTATACGGCAGCCATTTTTCAGTCTGTATTTTCTTCATACAACAAACTGCGTTCCTCTCCGGACAGACGCGGCACATACCAATTGTCGTCCGGATCATCCAGTGAGGAAACAATTTTGTTGGACACATACTGCACTGCAGCCGCAGCATTTTCCATCGGGCGCACGGTCACCTCATGAACGAGCGCTCTGGAACTTCCGAGATAGGGGAAAACAGCATGCACAGTGAGCGTTACCGTCCCGTCGTCATTTTCCTGAAACGCTGTCACCTCCGGGTACGGATGCTCCGGGTACTCTGACTCATAAAATCCACGCGGATAATATTCATATGTGTCATCTTTCTCCCTGTAAATCGCTTTTTTGCGTAGAATGTCTGTTTTTACATTCAAAAACTCCTGAATAACCGATTCAAACTCTTTTGACGGAATTCCGTACGCTATGCTGTTGCCAGCATTTTTTCCACTCTGCCACGGGATTTTCCGATGATATACCTGCGGATAAAAAACATCGAACAGATCATAAAAGTCCAGCTCTCCGAAATCCGTTTCATCCCAGTCTGTCAGAAACAGATTGTTGCATTCATAGCCGACCGGCAGGAGCGCTTTTTCGTTCCATTCCCGGCAGGCTTCGTCCAGAGGCTCCACCCGCAGCGCCGCATATTCCTTAACGTCGCTGAGCGTCATCACATACATCTCATCCAGCACCCCGATTCCGGAAAACATCAGATAACCGTCCTCCGTATACGACCAACTGTCCGCTGTAAAATGTTCTTCCGTCTTTTTGCGCATCATTTCATCTTCATAATGATAATAATTGCGTGTCACATCGAGATTGCCTTCTGCCGCCTGCAGCTCGTACTCCACAAAGCCACCGTTCCAGTCAACTTCAACAATTTCTATCTGTGCCTCCTGCTGATCCGTCGCCCGCCTGCAGAAACGCTTTACCTCTGATGCCCGCACCATATCGACCCTATTTTTCTGGTCTACCGCAGGATATCCGTTTTCTCCAAACTGCTTTACGATGTGCGCAATGGTCTCTTTTTCCCCGAGCCGTCCGCGTCTGCCTGCTTCCCGATACAGCTCAAGACAAACATCTTCCATCCGTATTTTCGGCTCTTCATCCTCTTCCAGCACAATCACTGTTTCCGCTTCGGTATCCACATCCTGCCAGGTCTCTCGGGACAGTTTCCCACAGCCCTGTACCACAAATGCCAGACTGATACACAACGTAACCATGCATATCAAAAATCTGCGATGCTCTGCGAATCTCTTTTGTTCTGTCTGCATAATTCTGCCCATCTTCCTCAGTTTCCGTCTTTCGTCGTAATTTCCATCAGCCTGTCTTCTTCGTCGTCTACGAAAGGATTTACAATTTCCTGTCATTTGAAAATCAGAAAACAGGGCAAGAGTCCTGCTCTCGCCCTGCGCTTCTTATTCATGACAATAGAATGCTCGCAGAGCGTGCATTCTATTGTATCGCAATTGCTTTTTCGATCTCCGCGTTCACCCGTTCTCTTAAGGCTAGCAGCCATTCTTTTTCTTTGGGATAGCGCTTGAATGTGATCGGTTCATCCGTTCCTTCTGCGATGATTTCACAGACTCTTTCCCTGCCGACCAGCGATTCCAGCAGTTCAAACGCACGCACATCCTGCATCACCTGCTGCATCAGCATCAGACGGATAGATTCCTCCGGTACGCCGCCCTCGCCGGGATAAACCAAAAATGCATCGCCGGACGGAAATGCCTCTCCCGCGTCCGTTACCGCATACGGATTGATGTGCTTGATCGAATACTGGCTGTTATAAAAGTTAAAGCCCCAGTGCAGAAATCCACTGATTTTATACAAATACAGCTGCACACCGAGGATTCTGGTACGTGCAGATGGCATCGCCATGAACCGGTTGGAAACCTCCTTCCACTGTCCGGTGCAATAATAGGTCCACAGTCCTTCCATTCCTCTTTCCAAAAACGGCTCCATGCAGTTTGTTCCGGGTGCAAACAGATCGACCAGGCCTTTTTCACAAAATCCAACGTCAGAAAGCGCATCAATCGTATGAAATCCCTGAATATAGGGTAGTACCATCTCCCGCGCTTTTTTATAATCCTCTAAAATCTCCTCGCCGGGTTCATCTGAAATATGGAAAAAGACATTATCCTGCAGTCCCTGTTCTTTCAGGAAATCTGTCAGGGCAGTCAGATATTGTGCCAGAAAATCCGCATATTCCGGGCTCTGTGCGTCCGTGTGCCAGCCAAACTTATGGCGAAGCGTGCCGTCCTCCCAGACCATAATCTTCGGTGCGCACTTAGCGCCCCACTGGGTAAACAGATGCGCCATTTCAAAATGTGTAATTCCGGCAAAGCGGCAAATTCCGATCCAACGCTCCAGTTTCGAAAAATCGAAGCTGTAGGTATCACCGTCCTTGCGGATGTCCAGCAGCTGAACCGTCGTGCGCTCGCCGCCGACCGCAGTGTCCAGAGGCGGTGTAAATACGGGTGTCAGAATCGTATTGATGCCACGCGCCGCATACAGGCGGATAAAGTTTTCCAGAATCTTCCAGTGTTCTTCGCTGAACGGTTTTACATGATAATAGTCTGCCAGACAGTCAGAATGGAACCATTCCGTATGCAAAAGCTTCTGCGGCGGAAGCGACGCATCGACCACATGCAGGTCTGCTTTTAACGTCTCTTTTTCTCCGTCCTCAGTTTCCGTTTCGATCACAATAGCATAGTCTCCACCTGCAAGCTCTACATCCACCGTCACATCCAACCATAGGCTGCGCCACTGTCCGGGCACTTCTTTTGTCAGATATTTTTTGTCCGCACCATCGCCCTCCGTATCCAGATCGCGCAAAAGATCCGGATACATCCCGGGTACGATGCGCAGATAGTTATCGTCCTGCTCCTTATGGCACGGATAAGCCGAAGGAACCAGCTCAACCCGGCGCAATCTCGTCTCAATTTTTTCCGGCGCTTTTACAGAAACCTTCCAGTAACGTCCCCAGTCTGCCGCCCCAAAATATGCAATCACACAGGATACGGTTTCCCGATGCAGCGTTGAAAGGCGAATGCTCCCCTGTCCATCCGGTGTTTCCTCTGCGAACACCTTTGTCAGCGTGTCCGCAATTTTCCAATTGTTCCCCATGAGTTCCTCCTTACCCCCTGATTTTGTATACGCTGTCTGCAAATTCAGTCAATATGGGCGCTTTTTGCGTCTGCACTAAGCGTATCATAAAAAGGGCAAATCGGCTATGGTTTCTTTTTATTCCAATGTCTTGTCGCTAAATAAACAGCGTGCATCCCTGTTTCCGGAAATGCTCGATTTTTTCATCCAGCACACACTCTTTTATTCCGAACTTTTCTGCAAGACAGCTTTTACACAGAAACGATGTACTGCCCCGGTTGACAAATTTCCGGTAAGCTCCCCGATCCAGCTGGGTCAGCTCCTTTCCGCATTTCATGCAGGTGTCCATTACAGATCAACGACCTTGCAGCGGTAGACTGCACAACCATAAGGCTCCAAGGCCTTACGGACCGTTCCATTGAGTGAAGGCAGATCTTCCCCGGTCCAGACCTCCTTCATCTGCAGGGTTTTGCCGGTGCTCATCGGAAGACCGACTTCGTCCAGATTCAGATTTGCTACTACGCTTTCGTCCTTTAAGTTGAAGAAACCGATTGCCAGATCGCCATTGGAAAGCTGTCTGGAATAAATGAGGACATCGTCTCCGCTCCAGATTCCGTCCAGACGGATCGGCTGACGGCACAGAGGATCCTGATTGATCGCAATCAGTTCTTTATTTTCCAGAATCTTCTTCGTCTCTTCGTTCATATTACGGATATCGCAGCCAATCATCAGCGGAGATCCAAACAGCGCCCAGATTGAATAATGCGTTCTGTACTGAACGTCGTTGCAGCCGCTTAAACCAACATTTCCTTTGCCGTACATGCCGACAACCAGCATATCCATATCATTAAAGCAGCCGACGCTATGATACGGATGAAGCTTTGCCTGCTGTTTGGTCAGATCCTTGATCGATTCCCAGCTGTCGAAAATATCGCCGGTGGAACGCCACATGCTCGCGCCGGTTTCCTTAATCCATTCATGGGTCTGATCTGCGCCCCAGGAGCATGCGGAAAACAGGATATCCCTGCCGCAATTTTCCAACGCGATGCCCATTCTGCGGTATAAATATTTGCCCGGAATGATGTTGCTGTGATAGCAGTAATCGTATTTCAAAAAATCCACACCCCAGGATGCAAAGGTGTCCGCATCGATAAATTCATGCTCGAAGCTGCCTGGATATCCGGCACAAGTCAGGTTGCCCGCACAAGAATACATACCAAATTTCAACCCTTTGGAATGCACGTAATCCGCAACCGCTTTCATGCCGTGGGGAAACTTCTCCGGATCTGCAATCAGACGGCCTTCCTCGTCTCTCTTTCTTAAAGACCAGCAGTCGTCAATGACCAGATACTCATATCCGCAGTCCAAAAGCCCCTGCTCCACCATTTTGTCCGCAGTTTCCATGATCAGTTTTTCATTGATATTCTCACCAAATGTGTTCCAGCTGTTCCAGCCCATCGGCGGCGTTAATTTTACCATACCCCTTGACCTCTCTTTCGTTATCCGTTATCGTGATTGTAGCATGACACTTTTGTTCTCTTCCATGGGTTTTTGTTGCAAATACATGGATTATTTGTTCACATCAAAATCAGGAGGTCTCTTTATGAATTCATCTGTTTTTGGGTCCGATTCCCAGCCCGGTCTCACCCTGCTTGCCACAGGCAGACAGGACTGCAGCGATCTGCATTCCTGGGGACCCGGTGTCCGCCCGGTCTATATCATCCATTATATTCTGCGCGGTCAGGGCTTTATCGATTATCATAAAAAAACTTTCCCCGTTCACACCGGCGAAAGCTTTCTGATTTATCCTTATGATACGATTCGCTATTATCCTGACCCGGGGAATCCATGGGAATATACCTGGGTGGAATTTACCGGAAAAGAAGCTGCCTCTCTGCTCGATCAAACCGCCTTTTCCCCTGCCGCGCCCGTCTGTCCCGCGATCTGCCCTGCCCGGCTCCGACAGCTTTTTGCCGATCTGCAGCCCCTCGACCTTTATCACCAGAACCGCAACGAAGCAAATGGCATGCTCCGCACGCTGCTCGGCCTTTATGCCGATTATGCTCCGGCACCCGTTCTGCCCGACTCTCCTGCTTCGTCCCTTCTGGCAAATGCAGTTTTTCTGATCCGCTCCAATTTTCATCATGAGTACTTCCACACCGAACAGCTTTGTCAGATGCTCGGGGTCAGCAGAAGCACGCTCTACCGCGCCTTTCAATCTGAACTGAACATTTCTCCCGGCGAATTTTTATCGAATTTCCGCATTCATCAGGCATGTCGCCTGCTCGAGCTCGGCAATTCCGTCAAAACAGCTGCTGTCTCCTGCGGCTTCTCGGATGCTTTTTACTTCTCCCGGGCATTTCACCGACGTATGGGCGTCTCACCGTCAGATTACCGCAGGCAGCCGCAAAAGCAGGACGCCGGAAGCGAATATTCGCGGCTGGTGTTCTGACCGGCGGAACGCACAGCCATGCGCTGCGGCACAGTCTGCAGGGCGACCTCTCCAGGTACAGCGCAGCGCCTCACCAACGCCGTTCCGTCCAATGCGGTTTCGCGCGCTGCAGCGTCTTCTGCCCCGATCGGTGGCTCTGCAGCTTTTCACCTGACCTCAAAGCCTTCCTCATAGCAAAGTTCGCGGTCCTCCTCTTCCACAAACTCTACGACAATCCTGCCACGCTGACTGATACGCTCCACAAACGAGTCTACCAATTCGGCCTGTCCCTGCAGCTCTGCTTCCACACGTCCATCCGTTAAATTTTTCACCCAGCCGGTCAGCTGCAGCTCTTTTGCCAGACACAGCGCGCTGTAGCGAAAGCCCACCGCCTGCACGCGTCCTGAAAAATAAATATGCTTTCGGATGCAGCCGGCTTTCTTCAACTGCTCCCGCTCTGTCTCCGAGAGTTCGCTTGCCAACTCTGTATCCCACTCCTCTGCGCATTTCGCTTCTGCAGACGGCTCTGGTTTTCTTCTTCCAGCTCTGGCAAAGAGTCTTTCCCAAAAGTCCATATATTTCCTTTCTCCTTTGTGGTGCGGTCCGGAATATGCCCGTACACAGTCCGTAAGTTCTGCGCTGCGTTCCGACATGTCCGCAGACTGCGTTCTGTCTCAGGTTTTCAACCGTGTCCGCAGACTGCGGAAAAAATCTTTCAGCATCTGGCTGCATTCTTCTTCCAGTACGCCCTTAAACAGGCTGACCTGATGATTAAATGCCGGTTCCTGCAGCAGGTTATAGATGGATCCTGCGCAGCCTGCCTTTGGATTCATGCAGCCGATCATAACCTCCGGAATCCGCGCCTGCACGATGGCTCCGGCACACATCTGGCAGGGCTCCAGCGTCACATACAATGTGCAGTCTTCCAGCCGCCAGTCACCCAGCTTTTTGCTCGCCCGCTTAATCGCTGTGATCTCCGCATGCGCCAGTGTGCTTTTGTCTGTATTTCGTCGATTATAGCCCCTGCCGATCACCTGTCCGTCATGCACGATCACGCAGCCGATTGGCACTTCGCCGAGTGCTGCCGCTTTTTTTGCCTGTCGGATCGCATCCTTCATATATTTCTCATGCGTCGGGCGCTTTTCTTCCTGCTCCCGAAGCCACTGATCTTTTTTCGCCTGCTTTGCAGCCTGCCGCGCCGCTTCTTTTTCCTCTTCTGTACGGATTCTTGCCATAATTGCTCCCTGTGTTTCGAATATAAAATGTCAGCTTTTCATGATCTGTACCGAGAACGCCCAGAAATCTGCTGAATGTTTCCAGAAAAAGCATACCAGCCCCTTTTCATTCCCGCAAGTGGGTTTTTGCTGTCTGCCATTTTTCCGATCATTGCTCCCGCCGGTTCGACCACCCTTGCTTAAATCTCCACCCGCTTCATATAATACCCGTAATCACCCGGCGATGCGGATTCTTTTTCACCCTCAAAGGCTTCGAATCCGAACATTTCCGCCACCATTTTTTCCCGGTCATAGAAATTGCCGGGCACACCGATATAATACTGCCATGCATCCTTTTGCCGGATTCTGCCCAGAATCAGATGACGGTAATTATAGTAGCCGTGCAGCAGAAAACTGTTATGTACCAACTTCTGATATTCCTTACACAGAACCACAAAGTCCTTCGGCGCAATGGAAAGATATTCCCGACTGTCGCGGAACGGATGAATTTCCGGATACATCGTGCACAGCTGCTCCCATTTATCCGCGCTGCAGACCGGCTCACGCGATGGAGAGGACGGCGATTTCGGCGCAGCGGAAGGAAAAGGAATCGTCGACTCGGACGCTGACACAAATGGCGCTTCCGGAGTGGGCTGCCGTTTCGTTGCCGCGGGCTCCTTCGCCATAGTGGATTGCTCTGTTGCCGCGGGCTCCTTTGACATGGCGGACTGCTCTGTTTCAGCGGGCTTCTTCAACATGGCGGATTGCTCTGTTTCGGCAGGCTCCTTCGGTGTGGACTGCTTTTCCATCTCGCTGCCGCGCCGCTCCGGATACGGAATAATTTCTCCAGCTCCGGGCTGCCGGGGTGAATTTGTCTGCGATGACCGCGCCTCCATCTGTTGGAACTGATCCCCTTGTACCTGCGATTGCTGCTGCAGCTGCAGCGTCTCTTTCTGTGCCGGAATTTCGACCGGTTCGTGCCAGTTTGCAATCAGCATTCTTTTTCCGGACAGTAAAATCCGAAGCTGCGCAGTCTGCTGCCAGCTTTCCTCCCGGCTGTTATCCAATTCGCCCGGCTCCGGCATCCGCCACACCATGCAGCAGTTTCCGTTGCCGCCCTGCAAACTAATCCTTCCGACCGTTCTCTCATGTTCTTCCTGTAACCGAAACTCCCCGCAGTCCTTGCCCGGAAGGTTTTTAACTTTTACTTCCATCCGGTTGTGTCCGTTTTGTTCCTCTATTCTGACAAATCCGGCATTTTTGATTTTTACGCCGTCTTCCAGATAATCCAGATATGCGATTTGTTTTCGATATTCCGCCATGCCTGTCCTCCTTTTTCCATCCCATTCATTTTTCAGAAAACCTGATAGTAACTTATGCCCCTACTCTGCATTTTATGATTCCAGTTCTGTATGGGTTGGCAAAATCATATATTCCGGTAACAGATATTCCCGCAGGATCGTATCCTTTCCCGGTCTGAAAATGTCCGGTGATTTAATCTCTGCAGAATGGAGCTTCCCATGGCAAATGTTCTCGCACATCTTTCCTCCATCCTCATTCCTGCCGTGATCTTCTTCGTCATCGGCTATGGGTGGATTCATAAATGCAATCTCTACGACGACTTTATAAACGGCGCAGCGGACGGTCTGAAAACGGTCGTCGGCATCGTCCCAACGCTCATCGGGCTGATGATGGCAGTCGGAATTCTGCGGGGCTCCGGGCTGCTGGATCTTCCGGGAAAGCTGCTGCAAAAATACGCCGCTGACAGTTCCATAAGCGGTATCTTCCCGGAGTTTTTCCCGCTCATTTTCATCCGCCTGTTTTCCTCTTCCGCGGCGACCGGGCTGGTGCTCGATATTTTCAAAACCTACGGGACCGATTCTCTGGCAGGACGCATCACGTCGATTCTGATGAGCTGCACAGAAACCTGTTTTTACACGATGTCTGTTTATTTTATGACGGCGCGCGTTTCCAAATCCAGATATACGCTGGCAGGCGCGCTGCTTTCTACCGCCGTCGGTGTCGTTATGAGCGTGCTGCTGGCATATCTGATGTAAATTTCCACAAAAACAGCGGACAGCTGCGCATCGAACGATGTGTGACTGCCCGCCTGCAAACTATGCTTCTGTTCAGCATCCAAATGCTATATCAACAATCTATCTCCGGTCCATCCCCCTGCAAAAAACCACTGCCGCAAACGTACTGACAAGTGTCGCCAGCACCGCAGGACCGACCACTGCGGCGGGGCTGGCGCTTCCGTACTGGCTGCGATAGGCGATCATGTTGACCGGAATCAGCTGCAGGGACGAAATATTTAAAATCAGAAACGTACACATTTCATTGCTCGCCGTATCTTTTGGAACGTTTTTCAGATACCCCGTCTGTCTCCGTTTTTCTTCCAGCTGTGCAAGATCCTCCATCGCCTTTAAGCCCGCCGGAGTTGCCGCCCAGCCAAGTCCGAGGACGTTTGCAACAATATTGGTAGAAATTGACTCCCGCGCCGGATGATTTTTCGGAATCCGGGGAAATAAAAACGACACAAAAGGGCTGATGCCGCGCGTCAATGCAGCAATCAGCCCCGCCTGCTGTGCGATTTTCATCAGACCTGTCCAAAGTCCCATGATCCCGCACATCGTAATACATAAATCCACAGCTTCCCCGGCACTTTCCAGGGCGGCATTGGACACCGCCTCCAGATTGCCGGTAAAAGCTCCGTATAAGATTCCAAGAACAATCATTCCTGCCCAGATTGCATTCAGCATCGCGTTACCCGCTTTTCTTTCAGCCTATGCAAAACAGGAAGGCGTTATGCCTTTCCCTCCTCGATCGCAGCTTTGCGGCTGTTGATCCTACGGATAATTTCCATATCGAATTTAGGCTTTCTGCTATAGGTATAAAGACCGTTCATTTCCTGCTCTACATCGTACAGCTGGGTGTAGCAGAAGCCGAACATCTTCGGATTGTCCAAAAGCACATCCGTCAGACCCTTATAACGTGCAAGAAACTCTTCCTCGGTTCTGGGTCCGTCGCCGTAGCCCCAGCTGTCCTTGTTCACGCCCTCAACATCCCACTTGATGCCGCCGTACTCGCTGATAAATACCGGAATACCGACAATCTGTTTCTGTCTCGGCGCATGGTTATCCCATGCCAGAATGCCGTCCTTTGCATAGCTCTCATAATGGCTTGCGAACTCTTCCGGGTTCTGCTCGTAGTCGTGCAGATCGTAAATATCAGTAATGACATGGAAATTGCCGCTGGTATCGATGCAGGGTCTGGTCGTATCGTAGAGCTTCGTCATCCGATAGACAATTGCCAGAAGGTCGTCATCCTGCTTGCGCCCTTCATAATCCCATGTCTCGTTAAACGGGCACCAGCCGATGATCGCCGGATGATTGAAATCCCTTTCAACCGCTTCCATCCATTCAGGCAGGAAGTTTTTCAATCCATCCGGTGCGCTCGGATCCATCCCCCAGTTGCCCTGCTCGCCCCATACAAGATAACCCAGACGATCGCAATGATACAGGAAACGGGGCTCGAACACTTTTTCATGCAAACGCGCGCCGTTGAAGCCTGCTGCCATCGACAGCTTCACATCGTTTTCCAGCGCTTCATCGGTAGATGCGGTATAAATGCCGTCCGGATAAAATCCCTGATCCAAAACGAGTCTCTGGAACACAGATTTTCCGTTAATCAGCACCTTTTCCCCGGAAATTGTGACATTGCGCAGTCCGAAATAGCTGTGAACAGTATCTTCCCCAAAAGTAATTGTCAAATCATACAGTCTGCCTGCTCCAGCCTCCCACAGATGCACTTCGGAAAGAGGCAGCGTCACAACAACATTTCCGCCAGCAGTTGTGGTTTCCGCCTGGCCACAGCGTCTTCCTTCATAAAACGCTTCTGCGCGGAACGATCCGTCGCCGACGGTCACCGCCTCGATCGTAAGCGTGCCTGCTTCCACGTTCGGAAAGAAACGTGCTTTTTTCACATAATTTTCCGGCACGAACTCAAGCCAAACCGTCTGCCAGATACCGGTAGTTCTGGTGTATTCACAGCCATGGGAATAGTAGAGCCCACTCTGTTTGCCATGGGGCTGTTTGCCGCTTCTCAAATCGTCCTCTGCGTATACGGCGATATCGTTTGCACCGGCCTGTACATAAGCCGTGATATCGAATGTAAAAGAGGTATAACCGCCTTTATGCCGTCCAACCTCTGTTCCGTTGATCCATACGCGCGCATCATAATCCACCGCGCCAAAATGCAGCAGAACGCGTCCTTTTACCTCCACTTCAGTCAGTTCTACGGTCTTATGATACCATACGGCATCCATGTAATCCTTATAGCCGATTCCGCTCAGATCGCTTTCCGGGCAAAACGGAACGATAATCTTTTTCTCCCAAGCCTTCTTTTCATAAAAACAACGGTCTACGCCGCTTTTACCAAAGTCGAAAGAAAAATCCCATTCTCCGTTTAAGTTTTTCCATGTGCTTCTTTCCCACTGAGGAAGCGGATGCTCCGGTCTGGGCATTGTGTTCATAATGATAGTTCCTCCTTTTATAAATCCCCTGCTCTGTCGTTGTGCCTGAAAAAGGAATATTTTCAGGCATCTGTACTTTTTCAGAATACACTCACACAGGCCTCCGAACAATCAAGAAAACACCATAAATCCCTGTAAAATTGCACAATCCTCTTTTTCCGTCAGATGCCCTCGCCATCAAATGCAGGAATAAAGCTTTCCTGCGCCGTTTCCTGATCCTGAATAAAGCCGTTTTCAATTCCGTTTTCTATCGCGAAATCAATCAGAGCTTCGTATTCGTCCTCCGTCAGACGGCGCTGCAATCCCGTAAGGCAGGCGCTTTGCGTAAGCTTTGGCAGCGTCTTCTCCAGCACAGACGGAATCGGCGTGTACTGATTCATCAGACTGATATAAATCCGCTCCCCATAGTTTTTTAACAGATAGGAAAGCACTCTCTTCGAATCTGCCTCCTGTCCCGGCAGGGCGAGATGCCGCACGATAACGCCTTTTTTCATTAAAAATTCTGTGTCCTCGTCAGCTTCTTCACATGCGTCATTCATCTGCGGCGCTAAAAGCAGCGTCCCATCCGGCGCTGCAAAAACCGGCTCGCCGACCTGTCTGACCATCTCTGCAATCGCCGCTGCTGCTGTTTCAAAATAATCCGGCGCATTCGAAAGCAGCCCGGAAAGCGCTGCAGATTCATATTTCAAATCGGGCAGATAAATATCCACAAGCCCGTCCAGCAGCTGCAGCGTGCTGACTTTTTCATAAGAGGAGGTATTGTATACAATCGGGATCCGCAGTCCTTCCCGTTTTGCCGCCCGCAGCGCCGGAACAATCAGCGGTACAAAATGCGTCGGCGTCACGAGGTTGATGTTGTTCGCGCCCTTTTCCTGCAGTTCCAGAAAAATTTCTTTCAGGCGTTCCACCGAAATTTCCCGTCCGGCTTCTCCTGCCGCAATATCGTGGTTCTGGCAAAACACGCACCGCATCGAGCAGCCGCCAAAAAACACTGCACCCGAACCTGCCGTGCCCGAGATGCACGGTTCTTCCCAGTAGTGCAGCGCTGCCCTTGCCGCCCGCAGCGTCCCCGTCTGCAGGCAGTAGCCGATTTGCCCCGCCATACGGTTGACGTGGCAGTTACGCGGACAGAGTGTGCAGTCTGTCAGCAGCTTTTCCAGATTTTCCGGCAGCGACAGAGTCCCGCTGTTATCCTTTTTGATCGTTTCCACGTTTTATTTCCTCTTTCTCTTCGTCTTGATACAATTCCATTCCCGGGAATGAAAAACGAGTGAACTGTAACTAAAAAACGCCCGGAGAAATTCTCTTCCTCCGGACGCCCATATTCTTCCGGGCTTCTCCCGAAAGACTGTTCTCTTTTTCAAAGACCGTGCGGCACGCTTCGAACCGAAACCCATATCCGTTACCTTTACAGTTAACTCCGCCAGGCACCCTTGCGGCACACGGGAATTTCTGTTTAGTGCTGCTTTGTTCCCAACCTGACACGGTTCACAGACACCCGTTGCGCAAGACCCAAACTTCATCGCCACTTGTAAAGGGCAGCAATATGAGCCAAAAGCCCTCGGCGTACCATCACCCCTGCTATAGCGGATTTCAGGTTCAGGGGGCCGCTGCTCCCCCGGCTGCACGGTGGTTACAGTATAATCATTTTCCTGAGATTTGTCAATCAGATTCCGTTCAGCTCGATCAGTTCCTTCACTTCCAGCAAATCCTGCACACAGTAATCATAAATCTGACGAATTTCCTCGTCCGGCTGTACCATATCCGGCACCATAACCGCCGTCATTCCCGCAGCCGCAACCGCACGGATTCCGTTAAAGGAATCCTCGATTCCCATCGCATTTTCCGGCAAAACGCCGACTGCCTCACAGGCTTTTAAATAAATATCCGGTTCCGGCTTACTTTTTTCCACCATATCACCGGAAACAATTTCCTGAAAATATCCGCTAAGGCCGGTGCGCTCCAGATGCTTTCTGACAAGCGGGCCTTTCGTAGACGATGCGATCGCCGTTTTGATCTGCTTTTCCTTCAGATATTCCAGCAGCTCCCTTACACCCTTTTTAATTGGAAGCTCCCGTTCCAGACTCTCCTGAAACAACGCCATAAACCGTTCCCGATATTTTTCATAAGGAAAGGTTCCATTCGGATACCAGGGCTCCTCCGTCTCCATAATATGTCTGCGAAGTGACGCTTCATTTCGTCCGCAGCCGCCATAGACTGCTTCCTCCGCCAGCGTAAGTCCCAGCTGCTTTGCCGCCTCAAAACAGCATTCGCAGCTCATTCGTTCCGTATCGAACAGAACGCCGTCCATATCAAAAATTACCGCTTCCAGCTTTTTCATTTTAATCCTCCATCACACCAGTCCCATTGTCCGGAAAATAAACAGCCATCCAGTCATCGTCAACGCAGAAAACAATGTTGTCAAAACAACGACGCTGGATGTCAACGTGCCGTCGTGTCCCATATTTTTCGCCATAACAAAGCAGCTCACCGTGCTGGCAGAGCCGAGCATCACGATCAGAGCAATCAGATGCTCATGTGTATAGCCGAGCATCACGCCAATTGGAAGAAAAATTGCCGCCAGACCGATCAGCTTGATAAAGGTTGCAACAATCGCCGGTTTGATTTTTCCGGCAGCCTGCTTTAAATCGAACGAAGCACCCAGCGCCATCAAACCAAGCGGGGTCGCCAGAACGCCGACATTGGAAACCGTTTTGTCCAGAATTTTCGGCATCGGAAGGCGCAGTCCCGACCAGATCATACCGGCTAAAATACCGAGTATAATCGGGTTTGTTACAATTCCCTTTCCTGTCTTTAAAAGCAGCGCCTTGTCCACTTTTCCGCGCTCCGGCTTTAAAATCGACAGAATAACGACTGCCATCACATTGTAAAGCGGCACGGTTCCGATAATCATCAGCGGCGCCATTCCGGCGTTTCCATAAATATTCTGAATGATCGCGATTCCCATCAGCGCCGCGCTGCTCCGGTAAGATGCCTGCACGAACTCGCCCTGAATGGATTTATCTTTTAATAAGAGGGAAATCAGGTAACAGATCCCGATTCCGAGAAATGTTGCAGCAAAACAGTACACAACATAACCCATATCCCAGACTTCCGCAAGGTCAACTGTCGCCAGATCTTCAAACAGAAGCGCCGGCAAAGCCACCTGAAAGACAAATTTATTAAGGCGTTTTGTAAAAAGCTCGTCTATCCAGCCGATTTTCTTAAACAGACACCCCAGCATCATCGTCAGAAAAATCGGTACCGTCGCATTCAGACAAAAAAGGAGATTTTCCATTCTTATAAAACCGCCTTTCCGGTCAGGTAAAAGTTCGACCATGCCCGGTTCCCTACAGCATCCTTTAATTCTACTCTCACAAACGTTTCATGCGGTTGGATCTCATAAACGGCTTCTTCCACGCATTCCCCGACTGTCGCGCGATCGTCCGACCATACCGCATCCGTGAAAAAGACGATTTCCTTCACCGGCGTGCTGTGCACGATCAGACTGTTATCCTTTTTCTCAATCCAAAAACGAGGCCCCTGGGATGCATAAAAACGCCCCTGAGCAATCGCTTCCAGGATTGCATCGCGGCTCAGCTCATCCGCCTGCACCATCAGGTAAGATTTTGTTTCGTCGCCTGTGTACTGATGCGCGTCGTCTGCTGCCATGCAGGGCAGCACATATCCCTGCGCTGCCAATTCATCCAGGATGATGCCCGAATAGGGTCTACAGTTCCACGGCACGCCCGACGTCGTATTATAAATCTCGCAGCCGTCCAGATCTTTTAACAGACGCACCTCGCTCGCCCGGTTCATCGACCATGCCGGATGCGCCAGAATTGCAATGCCTCCGGCTTCATGAATCCGATCGATCATCAGCTGCGCCTGCTTTTCTTGTAATTCCGGTCCTTTTTCCAGCTTCGGCTCCTTCTGCATACCGATTCCGACGACATGATAAATGCCGTCCCGGACATTGTTGCCAACGTCATATTCTGCCCCGCTCAAAAGCAGAAAATTTTCCTCCCGGCGCTCTTCTCCCATAAACCAGTGATCTGTCAGGGCAAGAAAGTCGTAGCCTTCCTCTCGATACAGCCTGATAACTTCTTCCGGCGACAGACGGCCGTCAGAATTGGTGGAATGGGTATGGAGATTTCCTTTATACCATTTTTTTCCGAATTGATCTGTTATCATAGATTCTTTTGTTCCCCTTTTCTTTTTGCTTCGATCCGTGCTCCCACACCGGGAGCCTCGTCATGTGATTCCCGTTTGAACACTTTTCATGCTCTCATCGTAGTGTAGCATGACGATTTTTGATCTGCAAGTCCTGCTTTCCTGTTCCGTCGTATCTTCCTGATACCTGCCTTGCATCTTTCTCCTGTTTTGCTTATAATAGGGATGAATACGTCCCCATTATTCGTTTTAGGAGGCACTATGGATTCGAAAAACCTTTACAAAGAACTGGAAAAAGATAACGCTGCCCAGATCATTCTCGCCCTCTCAAAGCTCTACAACCAACTGCGCCAGCAGCGGCTGGTCAAATGGGTAGAAGCCTATCCGGAATACTGGCACATGCTCTGTAATCCTGCTTCCCCGGAAACGGCCCGAAGCGTTACGCCCGAAATCGCCGGGCAGGTAATGAAAACACTGCAGGAATACGATCAGACCGAGCTGCAGATGGTCTGGCTCTTCCGCTATGGAACGCTGCTCGATATTTTCGGAAATGCTACGGATGAAAAGATACAATAGAATGCACGCTCTGCGAGCATTCTATTGTCATGAATAAAAAACGGCGCATATTTTTCCAAAATTTTGCTATTCTATTTTCTTCCAAAATAAATTTGAATTTTTTTACGAAAAAGCTTGCCAGGCAGAAGAAACTGTGTTATTATAAATTTCGTCGCTGAGATACATCAGCGAGAAAGAAAATGCGACAGTAGTACAGTTGGTAGTACGCCACCTTGCCAAGGTGGAGGTCGCGGGTTCGAGCCCCGTCTGTCGCTCTTCTAAAAAGCCAGTATATAAGCGGTTTCCGAGGATTCGGAAGCCGCTTATTTTTCGCATTTTCCATCAGTAACAACGTTCCGAAAATCAGATTTCATCTTTCCTCTCATTTCTGCGCACACTTTTTGCGCATACCGAGTTTGCGTCAAGTGCACGCAGACACAAATCTCGTTCTTCCCCCACATTGACAACTAACTATAGGAATGCTAGAATAATTTGGCATAAGGCATAATTGAATAAATGCGTAAGGTGTCAGACCATATGCGTCTGGTGAAAAGGGAAGCGGGTGCAAATCCTGCGCGAACTCGTCACCGTGATTCGCAAGCGACGGCTTATTACCACTGGGAGACCGGGAAGGGAGTCGAAGCGTCAGAGCGTTCAGTCGGGAGACCTGCCTTTCGCAGTACAGGAATGAAAAGTTACCGTTCATTCATGCCACGAGAAACTGGCAGTACGAAATCTGCAAAATCAGAAACAATTCTGGTTTTATTTTGTTGCGCTCCGAGATTCGAAGCTATGGCTCCGCTCTATGGAGTTGATTCAGCGATCCAACTTTGCACATTTCGCCTTTCTTCTCTTTTTTCAACGGCATCTGAACGGAAATTTCCCGTATCACTCATTTATCGCCATATCCACACACTGTTAGGACAAAATTTTATTGTCCTCTGATACCGGATTGCCCGACGCCCGTCGTTTCTGCAATCCGAACCCATTCCCAAGGAGGAACTTATGAAAAAGAAACTGATCGTACTGATGTTATCCATGTCGATGACTGCTGCGCTGGTTTCCGGATGTGGCTCTACAGCTGAAACCGCTGTGGAATCCACCGCAACTGAAACTGTGCAGGAAACTGCGACGGAAGCGGAAACCGCTGACGCAGAATCTGACCAGGAAGCCGCAGATAAAGTAGCTGCCCTGATCGACCAGATCTATGTTCAGGAAAGAAACGATAACACCGATGAACAGTGTGCCGAAGCAAAGGCAGCATGGGATGCACTGACGGATGCTCAGAAAGAACTGGTAGAAGGCGAAAATGCCGATCCCGATTATTTCGGAAGAGATACCGGCGACGCTTCCAAGGATGATCCCTTAAACGCAGATGAGATCGGGGAAAACGAACTGCTTGTTGTAAGCTTTGGTACTTCCTTTAACGACAGCCGTGCAGAGGATATCGGCGGCATCGAAAAAGCACTGCAGAAAGCATATCCCGACTGGTCCGTAAGACGTGCATTTACTGCGCAGATCATCATCAACCATGTGCAGGCACGGGATGGTGAAAAAATCGACAATATGGATCAGGCACTGCAGCGTGCTGTTGACAACGGCGTAAAGAATCTGATCGTACAGCCCACTCATCTGATGCATGGTGCAGAATATGACGAGCTAAGCGAAGCGGTTGTTAACTACAGTGACAAGTTTGAATCCGTAACCATCGCCGAGCCTCTTCTGGGTGAAGTTGGCTCGGCAGACGATTCCGTAAACAGTGATAAAGAAGCGGTTGCAAAGGCAGTTACAGCAGAGGCAGTAAAAACTGCAGGCTACGAAAGCCTTGACGCTGCAAAGGAAGACGGAACTGCTTTCGTATTCATGGGACACGGAACCTCTCATACCGCAAAAATCAGTTACAGCCAGATGCAGAACCAGATGAATGCCCTCGGATATGACAATGTATTCATCGGCACTGTAGAAGGTGAACCTGAAGATACTGCATGCGAAGCAGTGATCGAAAAGATTCAGGAAGCCGGCTACAAAAAAGTGGTTCTCCGTCCTCTGATGGTTGTTGCCGGCGACCATGCAAACAATGATATGGCTGGCGACGATGATGACTCCTGGAAGAGCCAGTTCGAAGCCTCCGGCGTATTTGACAGCATTGAAACCCAGATCGCCGGTCTTGGACAGATCCCTGTCATCCAGGATTTATATGTTTCCCACACACACGCTGCTATGGAAGAGCTCGGCACATCGGCTACATCCAGCTCTGACACTACAGATGCTGTCCTGGAAGATGGAACCTATGAAGCAGAGTTCAAAACTGACAGCGGCATGTTCCATGTAAATGAAGCAAACGACGGAAAAGGTATCCTGACTGTAAAAGATGGACAGATGTCCATTCACATCAGCCTGACCTCCAAAAACATCGTAAACCTGTTTGTCGGCAAGGCTGCTGACGCAAAAAAGGATGGTGCAGAGCTTTTACAGCCCACCACCGATACCGTAACCTACGATGACGGCACAACCGAAGAAGTAAACGGATTCGATGTTCCGGTAAAAGCGCTGGATAAAGACTTTGACCTCGCCCTGATCGGAACCAAGGGAAAATGGTACGATCATACCGTCAGCGTTACCAACCCGGTAAAGGTTGACTAAAACCCAAGCCTGCTCCGACAAAACACACTAAGTTTATACAAGCATTAGAATTCCCGTAAAGTGTGCATTCTAATGTCATGAATCCCAAAAGACCGCAGAACCCGTACAAACAATGTGCACGTTCTGCGGTCTTTTTTGTTTTCTATGAACCCTGTAGAGCGTTTTTTACAGTTCTACACAGCATGCGCCGTCCTTCAGCTCAGCCTCAAAGGTCTTTCCAAGGCAATGAACCTGTACGCGCTGATAATGCTTTTCATAGCCATCATGAACACAGGCTACGGTCAGCTTTCCGTCTTTGAGTTCGCAGTGATACTGATTGTATACACCATCGCGGTATGCAAAGCTTTCGCCGTCATCCTGGAAATGATCCCAGCTTCCTTCTCCGGGATACACCTCCAGCATCAGCACCTGATTGGTATCCTTCTCGCCCACGTAATTCTGCTCCGGCCATACCGGCAGCACTGCGCCTGCTTTTACATAGAGCGGGCAGGTATCCAGCGGAGCATCCCGCAGGATCCACTGTCCCTGATCGCCGGAAATCTTTTCTCCTGTCCAGTAGTCATACCAGGTTCCTGCAGGCAGATAAACCATCTTCTTGCGATCGCCCTGGATTATAACAGGTGCAGCAAGCAGATTCGGGCCTGCCAAAAATTCTGTATTGCACTCCTTTGCTACTTCATCCTTTTCATAATGAAGCACCAGGGAACGCATGATCGGCAGTCCGGTCTTCTCTCCGGTAAAGAACAGGTCATAATAATACGGGATCAGATGATATCGAAGCTGCGCTGCTTTCCGGTAAATATCCACGGTTTCCTGATCGAAT
>OGYU01001025.1_pt1 | contig 20735 bp, 25 predicted proteins | sample 1576581 | NCBI WGS metagenome assembly OGYU01 (sample SAMEA3541547, study PRJEB24748) | human gut metagenome | biome: human gut; feature: human-associated habitat; material: faeces | place: China | collected 2012 | reverse complement strand
TTTAAGCGTGAGTTTGTGATATTGGGTGTGGTATCTTTAACTATGGGAAACTCCGTTTTCCCAGCGGGATACCGCCTGCCGGGTCACCAGGATGCGCTCGGCCAGTTCGTCCTGGGACAAGCCTTTTTGGGTGCGCAGCTGTAAAATCACATCTTTTGTTTCCATCAGGGTCACCTCCGTTGCTTTTATTATAGCGGAAAGGCGGGCAGAGGAAAAGCAACCCGCTGTTTCCCCGCTTAGCTGCTTTTCCCTTCCAGTATGCTATAATTGCCCCCGCGCGTCAAGAGGTGCGAACGGTTTATAAAGGAGTTTACGGACCACGAAAATATGGAACAAGATCCTGTGCGCTACTACGAAGCCGCAGAGACTCCTGTAAGGGCTGCTGTTGGCGGCAGTGACTTTTTACGGGCAGTGTCAAATATAGACCTTACGGATGCGCTGAAAGAAGCGCGGCCTGATGCGTATAATGATTTAGTACACAACTTGCAGAGAAAATGGGCAAGTGCGTACTAAAGTGTACTTGAAAAAGAAAATACCGTAGATTCTAACGAATCTACGGTATTTTGCTGGTCGAGGTGACAGGACTCGAACCTGCGGCCTCGTGGTCCCAAACCACGCGCGCTACCAACTGCGCAACACCTCGGTGTGTATGCCGGGGTAGATCCGGCTCTCTTATTATAATACCGGCGGCGGGGTGCGTCAAGCATTTTGGCGGCTTTTATGTGGCGGGGTGCTTTCTTTTTGCGGTGGGGTGTACTATAATGGATGACGGTGTGAAATAACAGCAAAGGAAGCTGAAAAATGGAACAGGAAAAGAACAAGCCCTGGGCGTTCAGCCGCAGGGCATTTTGTGACGGCATGCGGGACGGGTTCCCCATTGCACTGGGATATTTCGCGGTGGCGTTCTCGCTGGGCATTGCCGCGCGGCACGCGGGCTTTACCCCGATGCAGGGCTTTTGGGCCAGCCTGCTGAACAACGCGTCGGCAGGGGAGTACGCCGCCTTTACGCTGATTGCGGCCAAGGCCACTTACTGGGAGGTGGCGGTCATCACGCTGATCGCCAACGCACGCTACCTGTTGATGAGCTGTGCCCTGGCCCAGCGGTTTGCGCCGGGTACGCCGTTCTGGCACCGGCTGGTCATTGGGTATGACGTAACGGACGAGCTGTTCGGCATCACCATCGCCCGGCCCGGCCATTTAAACCCCTATTACACCTACGGCGCGATTTTGCTGGCAGCGCCCGGATGGGCTGTGGGTACGGCGCTGGGCATTATGGCGGGCAATGCACTGCCGCTGCGGGTGGTCAGCGCGCTGAGCGTGGCGCTGTACGGCATGTTTTTGGCGATCATCATCCCACCGGCGCGGAAGAACCACATCATTGCCGGGCTGGTGGCGCTGAGTTTCGCGCTGAGCCTTGCCTGTAATTATCTGCCGGGGATTTCAGCCATGTCTGACGGTACCCGCACGATCCTGCTGACGGTGGTCATTTCGGCAGCTGCGGCGGTGCTGTTCCCGGTGAAGGACCAGCTGGCAGAGGAGGGCGGCAACGATGAATAATTATATCTACATTGCCGTGATGGCCCTGGTCAGCTACACCATCCGCATCCTGCCTTTGACGCTGATCCGCAAGCCGATCCGCAACCGGTTCATCCAGTCGTTTTTGTATTACGTGCCCTACGTGACGCTGGCGGTCATGACCTTCCCGGCCATCATCCACGCCACCCAGACGCCGATCTCCGGCGCAGTGGCCCTGGCGGCGGGCATTGTGGCCGCCTGGCTGGGAGCAGGGCTGTTTCCGGTTTCGGTTCTTTGCTGCGTTTTGGTGTTTGTGATTGAGCTGTTTGTTTGAATTCTTGATTTTATTTTAAGGGTCTGCCTTGCGGGCGTCACCACCATGCGGTGACGCCCTTTTATAATGGCAGGATGCCGTAATAAAAAGGCCCTGCCGCAGGGTGGGCAGGGCCGGGGTGGCAGCACATGATCCAAACAAACTTCAAACAAACTCCCGCCAGGTCTCCTCGGCCGACGATTGGAATTCGCCCAGTTCCTGGCAAAGCTTCCTCGCACCGGGGCTGGCGGCGGGATAGTCTTTTTCGGCCCGTTTGCAGTCCAGCACGCCCTGGCCGCTGCCTTCGGCCAGCATGGTGGCCAGGTTGCGGGTGGACTTGTCCATCATGGTGCGGGTGCGGATGCCCATGCTCACGCTCATGCGGGCGGCAGCGCTCTGGCCCTGGGCCTCGGCCCCGATGGCATCCAGTGCGGTGTGGGCCGCCTGGTTGATGCGCCGATACTCCCGCTTCTGGCGCATCATCTCGTCTTTCAACCGCTGGTCGTGGGTCAGGCCTATCAGCTCGTCCAGCGTGTTTTTGCCCATCTCGGTGTTCTGCACGATCTCCTGGAGCATTTTTTCATTATCAGTTTGCATAACAAAATCCCCCTTGTGTACGTGGTGGTCGGTCAACCATAGTATGTACACAAGGGGGATGTTTTTATGCAAAGATCACAGGCGCTGCTGGGCCAGAGAGAACATCATGTCCCAGGCCGGGGTCTCGCCCCATTCGGCGCTGGCCAGCTGCACGGTAAAGCTGCCGCGGCGGGACAGGCTGATGCTGAACTCCCGGCGGGAGTTGTCCAGCGCGTCCTGCAGTTTGCGGGCCACCTGGGCGGCGGGGGTACCCACCGTTACCACGGCGAACAGGCCGTCTTCCAAACGGGCCAGCACGGCGGCCCTGTCGTCGGTGCCGACAGACAGCTGCAGGATACCGGCGGCCATGTTCAGGCAGCAGTCGGCCGCATTGGCAGACTCGTTCTGGCGCAGGCTCCAATACTCGTTCACGCGGGCCATCACCACGCCCACGGGCTTGCCGGCCTGGGCCTGGGGCTCGGCGTAGCGGCGGTACTCGGTGTCCAGATAGCGGGCATTGTACACGCCGGTCAGGTAATCGCGGCGCAGTTCCTCCTGCATCTGGGCCAGCACGCGGTTAAAGGAATTCTCGGCCCCGGCAGAGGATTACAGATTGTGGGGCATGCAGCAGTGGAAAGCCAACACGCAGGGGCGGGCGTCCGCCTGGATGCCCTGGTACAGCACCAGCTCCGGGCCGTCATCGGCCTGGGCCAGCTGCACGCCGCGGCCGGTCTCATCCAGCGCGGTCAGTTCCTCGGCTTTATCGGTGGGCTGCAGGGTGGCAGGGTCCAGCACGGTGCCCAGGTAGGGGTCCAGTACACTGACCTTGCCGTAGACCTGCTCCAGCGCGGTGATCGCGGTGGACAGTTCAGCGAGGGTATACTCAAATTTCATGTCAGTTCCTCATTTTTAAAACAAAAGATCCCTGTTAGGAAAATAACCTTCAAATACCAAACTATTGTATCACAAAATACGATTGCTGGATAGTTCTGCCTTGCACAAAGAATTTGCGCACTACAGCGCAAAACATTGTTTAGGTTCACAAAAAAGCAGATGCTGCGTTATAGAAAACACCCCGCACGGTCCCTGGCTGGATACGCGGGGACCATGCGGGGCTGTTATGCGATTATTTCCGGGTAGCCGGTGCGCGGAAGTAGCGCACGGTCATGGCCTTGATCTCCCTGGCCAGGGCGGGGGTGAGCTTCTTCTCATCCACGCGCCACTGCCAGTTGCCCTGGGCCACGCCGGGGGTGTTCATGCGGGAGGCAGACGGCTCCTCCAGCCAGTCGGCCATCGGGATGATGGCCAGGGCGGCGGTGCTGGCCATCACGCCGCGCAGCATGCCGCGCAGTTCGCCTTCGGCCTTGTTCAGGGCAAAGTATTCACGGGCCTGCTGGCGGTATTCGGGGGTCAGCTCCTCGCCAAACCAGCCGGCCAGCGTATTGTTATCGTGGGTGCCGGGGTAGGCCACGCAGTTGCGGGGGTAGTTGTGGGGCAGGTCGACGCTGTCCTCACCGGTAAAGGCAAACTGCAGCACCTTCATGCCGGGGAAACCGCTGTCGGCCAGCAGCTGGCGGACCGAGTCAAACATCTCGCCCAGATCCTCGGCCACGATGGGCAGCTCGCCCAGGGCGTTGTGCAGGGTGCGGAACAGGTCCATGCCGGGGCCGTTCTCCCAGCGGCCGTTGCGGGCGGTGCTTTCCCCAGCCGGGATAGCCCAGTAGGTGTCGAAGCCGCGGAAGTGGTCGATGCGCAGGATGTCGTAGATGAACAGGGCGTGGCGGATGCGGCGGATCCACCAGGCGTAGCCGGTGCGGCGGTGGTAGTCCCAATCATACAGGGGGTTGCCCCACAGCTGGCCGTCGGCGGCAAAGTAGTCCGGCGGGCAGCCTGCCACGCGGCGGGGCTTGCCGTCGGCATCGGTCTCAAACAGTTCGCGGCCCGCCCAGGCATCGGCGGAGTCGGCGGCAACGTAGATGGGAATATCACCCATGATGGATACGCCTTTGCTCTTGGCATAGGCGTGCAGGGCGCGCCACTGGCGGTCGAACTCGTACTGGACAAACGCCCAGAAGCCGACCTCCTCGGCGTGTTCCTCTTTAAAAGCAGCCAGGGCGGCGGGGTCACGCAGGCGCAGGGCCTCGGGCCACTGCTGCCAATCCACCATGCCGTTGTCCCGCTTGATGGCCATGTACAGGCAGTAGTCGGGCAGCCACTCGCAGCTCAAAAACTGGAAGCGGTACCAGTCATCGGGGTAGGGGGTGTCGTAGCCGGGCACGGGGCGCTGCTTTAAAAAGTTGGCGTAGGCCTTGCGCAGCACGTCGAAGCGCTTCTCGTACAGGGTGCCGTAGTCGATGTGGGCCGCGTCGCCGCCCCAGTGGATCTTGGCAAAATCCCGGTGGGTCAGCAGGCCATCCTTGACCAGCTGATCCAGATCAATAAAGTAGGGGTTGCCCGCAAAGGCGGAGCAGCTCTGGTAGGGACTGTCGGCATAACCGGTGGGGCCGACCGGCAGGATCTGCCAGATCGTCTGCCCGGCGGCAGCCAGGAAATCCACAAACTTACGGGCGGGTGCGCCCATGCTGCCGATGCCATAACCGCCCGGCAGGCTGGAAAGCGGCATAAGAATACCGCTGCAACGTGCAAAACCCATTTGCTATCCTTCTTCTCTTTCGCTGGTATTTTTAATGTACTCTTTATTCTGCACCCAGGGCTGCCAAAGCGGCCTGGGTAAAGGCAGTGCGCTCGGCCTTGCCGCGTGTGCCGCCCTGCAGGGCCTCCTCGTTGGCCGTAAGGGCCTGGGCCGCTGCCGCCGTGGGCAGGTCGATGCCCGGCAGGATGGCGGTGTTGACCTGCTCCACCTGCATCGCGCCCAGCGTGGTGGTGTCGGACGCGGTGTTCCACGGGGTGATGACGCCCAGCGTGTTGGTCAGGGCTTTTTCGCCATCGCCGCTGGAGTACAGCCAGAGCACGGCGCTCTCGGCGGATTTCAGTGCGGCGGCATCGCCGGTGTCCTGAAGGGCGAAGCAGCCCGCATTGGCCAGGATGGGGTAGTCCAGCAGGCCGGTGAGGTTGTACTCCTCGGTGGTCAGATCGCTGTCCTCCAGGTTGGTTTTGAAGGGGATCAAAACCAAATCCTGGCAGGCGTCGGCCCCGTAGGCGGCCAGCAGGTCGGTCAGCCTGGCCCGGCGGAACAACCCGCCCTCGGCACTGTCGGCCATGGCGTCCCATTCCAGCGAGACGGCGCTGTAGATGCCGTTCAGCGGGCCGGTCAGGGCGTCGGCCGTATACTGGCCGTCCGCCGCCAGTACGGCCACAGTGTAGCCGCTGGTGCGGTCCAGCGGCGGGGCAAATACGCCGGTGGCGGTCAGGGCTTCGGGCCGGGCCTCCGGCAGGGTGCGGTCGGCGCCGTTTAAGGTGACGGTGGCGGCTTTCGGCTCGGCCAGCCAGTCCTGCAGGGTCTCCACAAAGTCGCTCCACTCGTCCCAGCTGGCATTCTGCAGGGCTTCGGCAGCGCCATCACCCAGCAGGCTGTTCAGCAGACTGCCGCTGACCCAGTAACCGTACAGGCTGCGGCCTGCGGGCAGGGAGGCGGCACTCCCGGTAATATTGGCGCGGGCGGCGGCTGCGGCCAGCAGGGGATCGCTGGTCACATCCAGGGTGGTGCCGTCCGGCTGGTGGTCCAGCGCCAGCAGGCTGGCGGTGCTGGCATCGTCCGTCCAGTTCAGGGCCACGCCCTGGGCATCGGCATAAGCCTGCAGGGCGGGGGCCAGCCCGTCAGCGGCATAGGCGGTAAGCGCCTGAGGAGCAGGCTCGGGGGCCGTCTCCACCGTGGCAACGCTTTCCACCGGGGCCGCCGCGCAGGCGGTAAGCAGCAGCGCCGATAACGCCAGCGCCGCCGGGATGATTTGTTTTTGCATAGGTTTGAAGTTCTCCTGGTAGGAAATGATGGGCACAACAGGGAAGTGACCTACTTGTAGAGGGCGAGCCCTCCTAAATTTCAGCCCATATATTTCTTATTATATAGGAAATGAAAGGTTTTTTCCACACCTGTTTTGTGTTATAATAAGAAAAATCTGATTTTTTTGAAAGGAGTCTCCTTTCTGTGACGCAAAAGTTATACGAAACAGACGCTTATGTGCAGGAATTTGCTGCAGCCGTGCTTTCCTGCACCCCGGCCAAGGGCGGCTATGCGGTCGTGCTGGACAGGACTGCCTTCTTCCCTGAGGGCGGCGGCCAGCCCTGTGACCTGGGCACGCTGGGCACTGCGAAGGTGACCGACGTGCATACCGACGGCGCCACCATCACCCATACCACGGACGCTCCGCTGGAGCCGGGCACCGCTGTGACCGGCCGCATCGATTGGCCCCGCCGCCTGGATGCCATGCAGCAGCACACCGGCGAGCATATCCTCAGCGGCACCCTCCACCGCCTGTTCGGGGCCGAGAATGTGGGCTTCCACATCGGCACCCCCTACGTGCGGATGGACACCAGCATCCCGCTTTCCGCCGCCCAGCTGGCCCGGGCCGAAGCCGAAGCCAACGCCGCCGTGCGGGCCGACACCCCCGTGAACTGCTACATCCCCGACGCCGCCACCCTGGCCGCTACCGAGTACCGCAGCAAAAAGGAGCTGGACGGCCCCGTGCGGCTGGTGGAAGCCGGCGGCGACTGCTGCGCCTGCTGCGGCACCCATCTGGCCCGCACCGGCGAGGTGGGGCTGATCAAAATCATCTCTGCCCAGCACTACAAGACCGGCATGCGGCTGGCTGTGGCCTGCGGACAGCGCGCCTATGACGCCGTGGCCGCCATCTGTGCCGACGCCGAGGCCGCGGGGCGCGTGCTCTCTGCCCCCGCGGGCAGCCTGACCCCGTCGGTGGAGAACCGCCAGAACGGCGAAGCTGTCCTAAAGCAGCGCATTGCCGCGCTGCAAAACGCCCTGGCGGATGCCTACGTGCAGGCTGCAGCGCCCGACCGGCCCGCCGTGCTGTGGGCCGAGGGAGCCGACGGCGACGGCCTGCGCCGCATTGCCATGGCGGTCTGCGCGGGCACAAATCAGGTCGCCTGCGCCCTCGCCCCCGGCGGGCAGGGCCTATCCTACGCGCTGGCCGCCCCCGATGGCACCGACGCCCGCGCCCTGGGCAGGGCACTGAACGAAGCCTTTGCAGGCCGGGGCGGCGGCAAACCTGCCTTCTGCCAGGGCAGCCTGGCTCAGCCCGGCCTTACGCCCGATGTCGTCCGCGAGAAACTTTCTACATTATTATAACAGGAGACACTCCCATGAGAATGCGTTTTAAACCCTACGCCCGCCCCGAACTGCTGGCCTGCGACTTCCATGTGCACGAGCCGCTGACCCACGGCGGCCACTGGCACGAGACCTACGCCCGCCCCGACCAGCCCTGGCACCTGGAGCTGGGCTGTGGCAAGGGCGGTTTCCTGGCGCAGCTGGCCCCCCGGCACCCGGACATCAACTACCTGGGCATCGACATCACCGACAAGGTGCTGATCCTGGCCAAGCGCAAGGTCGAGGCCGCCTATGCCGAGCGCGGCATGACCCCTGATAACGTCAAGATCGCCAGCATCGACATCGAGCGCCTGGGCAATGCCTTCACCCCTGCCGACCGGGTGGACCGCATCTACATCAACTTCTGCAATCCGTGGAGCAAAAACGCGGGCAGCAACAAGCACCGCCTGACCCATCCCCGCCAATTGCTGCAATACCGCCAGCTGATGGATGAGGGCGCGGAGATCTGGTTCAAGACCGACGACGATGACCTGTTCCGGGACAGTTTGCATTACTTCCCGGCGGCAGGCTTTGAGATCACCTGGCAGACCTTTGACCTGCACGCCAACGAGCCGGATTGGAACCTGCGCACCGAACACGAGGGTATGTTTACCGAAATGGGCATCCCCATCAAGGCGCTGATCGCCCGCAAAGGCCCCGACAGCACCGTGATCTGGGTGGAGCCCAAGACCCTGGCCAAAGAGCTGGAAGCCGAGGAAGAGGAGGAAGCCGCCGAAGCACCCGCCCCGCAGGAGGATGCCGAATGACCCAGACAGAAATCTTTTCATTTGTCGTACAAACGCTGTATTGGTTCTTCCTCTACGGCTGTATCGGCTGGGGCGTCGAGGTCGTCTACGCCGCCATCAAGGAGCGGCGGCTCGTCAACCGCGGGTTCCTCTGCGGCCCCATCTGCCCCATTTACGGCTGCGGCATGGTGGTGCTGAACTGGACGGTGGCCGCGCTGGCCCCCTCCGGCGAGGGGAAAAGCGTCAGCACCGTGGCGGTGTTCTTTGTGGGCATGGTGCTCACCACCGCCATCGAGCTGGTGGGCGGCTGGACGCTGTTCAAAATTTACCACATCCGTTGGTGGGACTACTCCAACATGAAGTTCAACATCGGCGGCTACATCTGCCCGCAGTTCTCGCTGCTGTGGGGCCTGGGCAGTGTCATCATGGTCAAGGTGGTGCACCCGGCGCTGGCCAAGGCCAGCAGCCCGCTGCCCATGAAGGTGCTGGTGCCTGCCGAAGCCGCCGTGCTGGCGCTGTTTGTAGTCGATGTCATCGTCTCCGCAGCCGCCGCCACCGGCCTGAACAAAAAGCTGAAGGAGATCGACGAGGTGCGCGCCCGCCTGCGTGTGACCAGCGACAAGCTGACCACCGTGCTGGGCGTCAGCGCCATGACCGCCGATACCATTTTGGACGAGCAAAAGCTGCAGCTGGCCCTGGCCAAGCTGGAAGGCCGCGAGAACGCCGCCGAGTTGAAGCTGGAAATGCTGCTGCGTGCCAACGAAATGCGCGCCAAGCTGCGTGACATCAGCGTGGATAAGATAGGCACCCGCCGCTTGCTGCGGGCCTTCCCGGATATGAAGAGCCTTACCTACGCCGAGACGCTGGCCTCCACCCGCGCCGGCGTCCGCCGCCTGAACGAGCTGGCCGCTGCCGCCAGGACCGCTGCCAAAGAGATGGCCCAGACCGCTAAGGAGACCGCGCAGACCGCCGTGGGTACAGCTGCCGCCGCCGCCCAGACGGCAAAAGAAACGGCTGCCAATGCCGCGCAGTCTGCGGCCCAGACCGCCAAAGAGGCTGCCGCCTCGGCGATCCAAACGGCTCGGGAGACCGGCATCAGCACGCCCCAAAGCACCAAGCCCGCCAAAGACGAACCGGGCCAATAAAGCCAATAGCCAATAAGCATGCGCTTCGCCACGCCCGGCGGGGCGCATCTTTTTTGCGACGGTGGTTTCTGGCAAAAACAGCCACCCCTTTATCAAAACTGCGGAACTACGGAAGTACTTATATAAATTACATAGATATGTTAATTATAAGTACTTCCATAACTCCGGAAGTAGTTGGAAACACCAGGGTACTTCCGGAGTTCCGCAGTATATATACCGGGCGGAAATACCCGGAAGTAGTTCTTTGACTGCCGCAAAATCCATGCGCTGCGGCACCCCTATCGGCAGCAAAAAAGCAGCAGGGCTTTCCCGACCCTGCTGCTGACCTTATATACTTTATAAATAAGCTGGCATCCCACTCGCTGGGACACCTCCTGGATGGCCCCCTCTGGGAGGGGGCTCCCGCGAAGCGGGTGGGGGAGAGAGCCTGAGATTTGGTAGCAGTTAATTTGCTTGTCTCTCCCTCAGTCTGCGCTTCGCGCAGCCAGCTCCCTCGCAGAGGGAGCCTTTTTACCTATAATCAGTTCAACTTCTTTCCAAAGAATTCCAGCTCCGGCTTGATGACCTTCATCAGGGCGTCGAACTGGTCGGGTGTCAGGCTCTGGGCGCCGTCGCTCTTGGCCTTGGCCGGGTTGTTGTGCGTCTCGATCATCAGGCCGTCCGCGCCCACGGCCACGGCAGCCTGGGCCAGCGCGGGCACCATAAAGGCGATGCCGGCAGCGTGGCTGGGGTCGATGACCACAGGCAGATGGGTCATCTTTTTCAGCATCGGCACGGCGGAAATGTCCAGCGTGTTGCGCATGCTGGTCTCAAAGGTGCGGATGCCGCGCTCGCACAGCACCACGTTAGGGTTGCCCTCGGCCATGATGTACTCGGCGCTCATCACCAGCTCCTCCAGGGTGGAGGACAGGCCGCGCTTCAGCAGCACAGGGGTCTTCAGGCGGCCCACGGCTTTCAGCAGCTCAAAGTTCTGCATATTGCGTGCGCCGATCTGGATCATGTCCACGTGGGCATCCTCAAACAGGTGGATGTGTTCGTTGTTCATCAGCTCGGTCACGATGGGCTGGCCGGTCACAGCGCGGGCCTCCTGCAAAAGCTCCAGGCCCTCGGCACGCAAACCCTGAAAGCTGTACGGGCTGGTGCGGGGCTTGAACGCGCCGCCGCGCAGGATGCTGGCACCCGCGGCCTGTACGCGCTGGGCCACATAGGTGATCTGCTCCTTGCTTTCCACGCTGCAGGGACCGGACATCACGGCAAAGTACCCGCCGCCGATCTTGTGCCCGCCCACGTCCACGATGGTGTCGTCCGGGTGGAACTTGCGGTTGGCTTTCTTGTACGGCTCGGTCACGCGGCGGCAGGTCTCCACCACCGGGTTGGCCAGCACCCAGCTTTCGGCCAGGGACTTGGTGTCACCGATCAGGCCCAGGATGTGGGTATCGCTGCCCACGGAATCGTTGATCTGGTAGCCCATATCCTCCAGCTCGTGGCAGAAGGAGTCGACCTGCTTGGCCGGGGCGTGCTGTTTTAATACGATGATCATAATGTGTCTCCCATTTCTCTATTTCTTAAACTTTTGGATCCCTGGCGCAATCGTCGCCAGCGTTCGTGTTTTTATCGAATGATGATAGTCTAACACTTTAAATCGCTAAAGTCAACCCCTCTTGCCAAAATTTTGCAGGGGACGTATAATGGACATATCTTAAGGCAATACCGCATAATTCTAAGTGCCGATACGGCGAGCGAGGTGCGGCAGCTGCTAAGCCAAAAGCGCAGATAATACTTTGTGTATTATCGAGCATTTTGGCAACGCAGATGCCGTGCCGCAGCCGCCGGAGCGGTGCTTAAGCCGTTAGACGGGAATTGTGCGGTGTTGCCTTATATAAAGGGAAAAGCACAAACCTTTGTAGGGGCCCGCTTGACGGCCAAAACGAAGGCCGCCAGCCAGCAAAGCTGGCCCGCTCGTGCGGTTCAATGCCCCGCAGGGGCATTGATCGCTGCGCGACCCCGCAATGCTTGCATCGGCCCGCACCCTATACTATATAATAAAAGAGGTCATCTCAAATGGCAAAAGAAGCAAAAACCAACGCCATGCGCATGCTGGAGCGCGCCAAGGTCAACTATACCGCCCACGAATACCCCCACGAGGAAGGCCAGGCTGTTGACGGCGCCAACGTCGCCCGCCTGACCGGCCAGGACCCGGCCCGCGTTTTTAAAACGCTGGTCACCCAGGGGGCAGACCATAACTATTATGTGTTTGTCGTGCCCGTGCTGGCCGAGCTGGACCTGAAAAAGGCCGCCAAGGCCGCGGGCGTCAAAAGCGTGGCCATGATCCACGTGGCCGACATCAATAAAGTCACCGGTTATATCCGCGGCGGCTGCAGCCCTGTGGGCATGAAAAAGCAGTTCGTCACCGTCTACGATGAAAGCTGTCTGGCCCAGCCCACCATCATGGTCTCCGGCGGCCGCATCGGCACCCAGGTGGAGTGCGCCCCTGCCGATCTTATCAAGGTGACCCGCGGCAAAACGGCGGCCATCACCCAGGAGCACCAGGCATGATGCGGCTGGATAAGTACCTGGCCGAGCGCACCGGCATGACCCGCAGCGAAAGCCGCAAGGCCATCACCAAGGGGCGCGTGATGGTCGCGGGCAAGATCTGCCGCAAGGCGGATACCCAGCTGGACGAGACCGCCGCGCAGATCGCGCTGGATGGCGCGCCGTTGGCAGGCGAATATAAAAAGTATGTGTATATCATGCTCAATAAGCCGGAGGGCGTCGTCAGCGCCAGCCGCGACAAGCGGGATACCACTGTGGTGGACCTGGTGGCCGCGGACTACCCCCGGCGGGAGCTGTTCCCGGCGGGCCGCCTGGATAAGACCAGCACCGGCTTTGTACTGCTGACCGATGACGGTGCCCTGGCCCATGACATCCTGGCCCCGGCCCACCATGTGGACAAGCAGTATTTGGTTACGCTGGACACTCCGCTGACCGAGGAGATGCGCCGCGGCTTTGCGGCGGGCGTCACCCTGGCCGACGGCGAACACCTGTCCCCCGCCGAGGCCGAACCGGCCGGGGACGACCCCTGCACCGTGCGCGTCACCCTGCACCAGGGCGTCTACCACCAGATCAAGCGCATGTTCGGCGTCTACGACGCCGGCGTCAACGCCCTCCACCGCCTCTCCATCGGCGGCGTTGCATTGGATGAGACCCTTGCCCCCGGCGAGTACCGGGAACTGACCGAGGAAGAACGAAAACAATTGCAGAACTAAGGCTGCCCTAGAGTGGCGACTCCCCGCAGGGCGGGAAATTTGAGCAAATTGTCAAGCGAAATGTCACAAAATCAGGCGGGCATTTTTGCGCCCAGCGCGGCGCACTCGGCGGCCATGAGGTCGGCGGGGCGCTGCCAGCCCAACAAGCGGCGGGGGTAGTTGTTCATCCACAGTGTTATATACTCGGCATGGTCGGGAGTGATTCCGGCCATGCTTTTTCCTTTTCGGCAGAAGCGGCGGATCAGCTTGTTCTGGTTCTCGTTGGTGCCGCGTTCCCAGCAGCTGTACGGATGGCAGTAGTAGATCGGGGTCAGCTGCTCCATCTCCTTGGCGGCGGAGAACTCGCAGCCGTTGTCGCAGGTTATGGCGCGGAAGATCTTGCCGAAGTCCTCGCCCAGATCATGCCGGAGTGTATGCAGCACCCGCAGTACCTCGCGGGCAGTTTTGCTTTCCAGTACGCGGACGATCTCGTAGCGGGTCTTGCGCTCGGTCAGCACCAGCAGGCAGCGGCTCGGCCCGGCGCTCTTGCCGACTACCGTGTCCATCTCCCAGAAGCCGACATCCTCGCGGGTCTCCACCTCGGCCGAGCGTTCCTCTATGCTGCGGTCGTTCTTGTGGTTTTTGGCGATGTACTGCTCGTTCTGCTTTTTCTTCAACTGGTAGCGGCCGACCGGCAAGTCCAGGCTGCACAGGCGGAGGTATCCCCGGTAGATGTACCGGTAGGCCGTGCTGGTGGAAATTTGCGGCAATGCCATACCTTGCAGCAGGATCTCCCGCACCGCAGCGGCGGGACTGTAATGGCGCTTGCCTATGTAGTCCTCAAGATGGGCGGCCAGCTGCGGGCAGAGCTTGACCGGGCGGCCCTTGTGCAGGTCGCGCATCTGATCGGCCCGGTTCTGCGATTTCTGGGCGGAGTAAATCATATAGGTTTTAGAAGTTCGGTGGTTCAGCTGCTCACACAGGCCGCGCTGCTTTTCGCGGTAGATGGTGCGCTTGCTGCACCCAATCACCGCCGCAATTTGCACTGTACTGACCTTGGCCTTGAGCATTGCCTCGATCCTGACCCGGTCGTCCCGTGTGAGATGCTTTCCACCCATTCCAAAAACCAACCCTTTTTCACATCTGCGCGTATTCGATTTGTCGTTCCTGCCGTTCCCGGCGTTCTTCCTGTGCCGAACGGACCAGCTCTGTCTGCCGGTCGTTTAGCGAGGACATCCGCACACCCTGCAGTAGCGGTTCAAGGTCACCGTCCATGATGGTGAGGTATGCCTTGATGCTGCTGCCGGCCTGATGGAAGATGTAGCGGGAGAGAGAATCGAAGTTGTAATCTTTACCGGCATCATAGGCCATGTGGATCTGTCCCGCGTCCCCCAGCAGACGCTCCCACCAGGGGGCTGTAGTGGCTCGGTCCCGGTGAATGCCGTCGTACTGGGTTACGTAGAGCAGTTGGTTGCGCATGATGCCCATGAAAGTATCGCCGATACTTCTGCTTGCCTGCCAGGAGCGGACGAAGGATGCTGCAGCATCGTTGCGGAGCTGGAACTCGCAGCGGACCCAATTCTTAGGCACTTTGTCGGCGTCGACGCTGCCCTTGACCTCACGTTCCAGGGTCTTATCGTAAATGCGCAGGCGGAAGTCCGACTTACTGCTGCCCCAGATGACGGACATTTCGGAGCTGCCCTCCTGGATCAGGTAGGTCTTCCAGCGGCTTATGTAGTTGCGCTTGCGCGTAAACGCCTGGACCGTGCGGAGCTTGAGCATGCCGAAGGTATCGCAGGCAATGTCGATACGGCTTATGTGCAGTGTGGCGTAAGTGGATTGCAGCTGCATGATCCACCGTTCCCAGGCCAGGCCGGGGTGCGTGGTCTCCCAGGTGCGGCAGCCGGTGCCGGACATCTGGATGTAGATGGTATTGTTGCCGCCCCAAGCGTAGACGATACCATCATACCACCGGGCATAGGCGTAGCCATACATACCCTTGCGTTCCTGGAATTCCAGCCCGCGCAGCATAAACTTGCGCTCGATGAGGTCGGCAGTGTAAACGGCCTTTTCATCGGTGATGTTATGGTCGAAGAACTCACTGACAGAAACGGTAAAACAGAAGTAGTCAACAAGGATTCTTGTTGCATCATGGGGGCCGGATTTTTGTGTTCTCTGCTTCGACATTTTGCACCTCTCAAAATTGACGTTGCTGAAAGAAAAAACGGCAGATTGTGGCAAAGCTCGTGGTGAGTTGTACCCCCGTGCTACATCACGGGGGTTCAGGCGGGACGCGAGGCCCCGCAAAATGGACAAATGCGCCGTAGGCGCATTTGAAAAGCTGATAAAGAAACAAACTGCAGGCGGTGGGAAGACCCGCATCTTGCCCTTGCGCGGGAAAAGCGGCAGTTATGGCAAGAAAAACGCCGCGCAGGCGCTGCCAATACCTCGGGCGGGGCCTTCGGTCTCGTTACCGGGGACTCTCTAATTACGGCAGCGCTGCGGCGTAGGCTAAAGCCTACACGCCGCAGCGCATGCCGGGGTCACTTGTTCCGCGTGATCTTCCGAGCCTTGCGGCTCTTATTCGTCACGGCATCCGGCGTGGGGGCGGCAGGGGCGCGGGCGGCCAGGATCTCGGCCTCGGAGAGCATGTCCTTCTCCTCGAACCGCTTCGTCAGGGTGTCGACCACCGCCAGTGTATTGTAGGCGCGGTAGTCCTTATTGCGCACGAACCAGCAGCCGCGCCGGAGCGGGCGGACCAGTTCGGGGTTGGTGACGTTCTCCAGTTCCCAGGCATCGTACCAGCTGTTGCATTGCAGGCGCCAGATCTTGCGGCATTGGATGACGTTCAGCGTGACATCGCGCATCAGCTTGTCCACGTGGCCGAATCGTTGGGCACTGCCGTACAGGCTTATGTAGTAGTGGCGGCAGCACAGCAGCGTGGACAAAAACGTCGGGTCGATGTTGTCCCGGAAAGACCGGCTGTTCAACTGGACGCCCAGTTCGTCCACGCAGGCAATGGTCACGGTCAGGGTATCGTGCTCGTCATCGTAGGCCTGGTTGACCTTGCTGGCGGCCACGACCTGCGCCAGGCTGCGCAGCTCTTGATAGGGCACAGCCAGCGCCACATTGGAGAGGATGAGCACCCGTTGGGTGACGAACTTGCCCCGGCGCGGGCACCAGACGGTCTTACCGTCGTAACGTTCATACAGGCCGGTGACCTTGTGGACCAGCGACAGTGTTTTACCGGACCCGAAGTACCCGCAGTAGATGTCGAGGTCACCGGTGTGGCAGCAATTATAATCTTTATGGCGCAGATAGGTAAAGCTGTCCAGTACGCCATACCAGAGGACGTGCAGCGGATGGGTTACGGCGCAGCGCACGGCGGGGAACAGCGCCACCACGATGACTGCACCAACGGTCAGAATCAAGCCCCACATGGCACTACCTCCACCGCGACATCGTGCGGACGATGCCGAACATCAGCTTAAGCGCGCCCCAGAAGATAGCCAGGCAGGCCAGCACAGTGACCAGCCAGGGCACCAGCTCGGCGAAGTTCTGCGGTACGCCGGTAATGCCGAAAAAGGCCAGCAGGTTTTGAAATTGTTCTACCATGGTATCACCTCAACCAGATCAGCAGCGCCAGAAAGCACAGCGCCACGAATGTGAGCAGCAGCAGGCCCTCGGTGGGCGTGTAGTCGTTGAACGGCTTGTCCCAGATCGTGGGGGCCTCGGTCGGTTCGGGCGTGGGTGCGGTCTCCGGCGTGGCCTGGATCACGATGATCTGCGGCGTGGGTTCGGGCGTTGGCTCGGCGTCTGGGTTAGGCGTGGGCGTGGCCAGGGCCTCAGTCAGAGCTTCGGCTAGTGCTGCAGCGTCGATCTCCACAGGTACACGCGCAGGACCTTGCGTATCAGATACCGGATCTTCCGGCGCAGGCGTCTCTTCCACCGTCTCAATGGGCGGGTCAACAGGTACATCTTCGTATTCCTCCGCACGTACGGCGTGCGCCATGGCGGCGATGGCAATCAGGCAGGCGCACAGGACGGTTGCAAACTTATTCGTCACCGGTCAAAAACCCCTTTATAAACGATATTACGATACCGGCTACCAGCGACCAGATCAGGACATCCCAATAGCTGATGGTAAAGCCGTACAGCGTGAACTTGTGCCGGAACAGATCCAGCACAGCAGTACATACAGCGGCAAACTGTTCCATACGCTCACCCCTTTAACCAGCTGACGATGCCCAGCACGACCAGCGAACCAATGGACAGCCCTACAATGACCCAGAACTCGGTCGGTATCCAGGACGTGACGGCCTGCACAAAGCCCAGCGCGGAATCGTTGACCAGGCCATCGTACTGATCCTTGACGTCATCCAGGCCGGAATCCACACCGCCCGCGTACTTGTCGTAGGCGTCGGTGATGTCCCCGCCCAGGGTCAGATCGTCATCTGTGTCGGTACTGTCGGACGTGCTGGAAGAAGAATCTGCAATTTCCTCGGCGTGGGCCGGGAGGGCTGCGGCCGTACTCAGGCAGAGAAGCAGGCAGAACGCGGCTATGTAATACAGGAATCCGCGCCAGGCGATCGGCAGCTGCGATAAAGTTGTATTACGCATATTGTCACCCCCGGATGAATTTGATAAGGCCGATAATGAAGCAGACAACCACGCCGCCGATGAGCAGCGCCCCAAGGCCGGACGGCAGGAACGGGAACAGGGTCAGCACCTGCGAGACAAGCCAGATGATCCAGCCCAGAATCGTGGTGAACAGCTTAAAGATGAGCTTCAGCACCGCGCTGATGGCACCCAGCAGACCGTCCACGATGGCGTCGCCGATCTTGCCGAGCAGCTTCTCCCACCAGCTTTGCCCCTTGTTGCCGGAACTGCTGCCGGGCTTGGCCGTCTCCGGTGTGGAACCACCTACGCCGATATTCTGAAGCTTTTCGGTAATCCCCGCAAAGCCGCTGACCAGCACAGCCTTGATCTCCTGAAGGATCTTCATGATGCCGGAGGTGTCGCCTGTGTCGCCGCCCGGCTCAGGAGTGGGTGTAGGGTCTGTGCCCGGGTCAGGTGTCGGCGTGGGGTCAGGCGAGGGTGACGGGGTGGGCGCTTCGTAGGTGATATAGTAGTAATTGTTGGTTACGGTATCGTAGGTGTAGTATTGCTTGGTTTCGTTGTTGTAGATGATGGGATTGTTGCTGATATTGGTGATGGTGTCGCCCTCGTTGTTGATGGTCGTATACTGGGGGTAAATGTAGGTCAGGTTGGTGCTGTTGTCCTGGTAGATGTTGCCGTTCCATGTGTTGTTATTAATGGTGATGTTGGTCTGGTTCTTAAGTGCGCCGTCATAAGGAACATAGCGAAGATATAATACAGGATAATCAAATGAATATTTCTTATCCGATTTCATTACTACATACGAAACGGATTGATTATTGCCTTGAAAGGTTGTTGGTGAAGAATAGAAATAAAAGTGTCCTTTATAGAAGAAATTCAGAACTTTATCATTGTCATTAAAAGACATCGTTCCAACAGTGAGAGCGGCTTCACGCCAAACAGAATCCTCGGTTGCCTTAACATAGTTCCCTTCATTACGAATAAGAGAACCTTTCGGGATGTAAACATGGCCCCCTTTCAGAGTGGAAACGTCAACCCAATAGGAGCCATAAAAGGGAACCTGTAAATTGTTATTACCTGAACGGTTTTCAAAAGTAATACCATCAGCAGTGGCAGTAAAATCATAATCATCGCCATTTTTGGACCATTCAGGAGGAACGAATGTACCTGTAAAGGTTATATTGCGAGTATTAGAGACGTAATATTTTGCCTCAAGGGTATAAGAACCATCCGAGGAAACGGACGGAATCCCCTTATTAGAATTAACATAGCCAGAAGGATTGCGGCCTACGCCGCCAGTACCGGCAGAGCCGCCGCCGGTTTCGTACTTCTTGAAGTTTGCATTTTTGCCGAAATTGGCCCAAATCCATTCGGAAATGAAATCAGCAACAAGATTATCACCTGTACCAGATTCAAATTCTTTGTAACCAGTACGACCAAATAGAGACCATTCGTAATAAGAATAACGGCAAGATGTACAGTGCTTGGTGTTATAAGTAACACCAATACCACAAGCATCAACTGTTAAGCCTGTTTCTTGTACATAGGTTCTTTCACCACACTTAGGGCAAGTATCAAGAACATCTGCAAAAGCGGCAAAAGGGACAATACATAATAGCATCAAAAACGAAGATGCTACGGCAATTATTTTCTTGACCACAATAACACCCCCTGCTATAATTATGGTGAGGTGAACAGGATGAAACAAAAAATCATAAGAATCATAGTAGGCATAATAGCTTTAAAGATTCTCGCAATAGTTGCAGTTATAACACTCCCGTATGATTACGGAAAAACAGTAAACACGATAGCCAACACTGGCACAACACTTATAATAGTTTGCGCTGTGGTTTGGTTCTTCCTGCCGTACATCAAGCGCGGCATTGCCTACCTTGTGAACCATCGTGAAGATTGAACTTGCCGCCAGTGATGGCGGCATTTCTCGTGTCATACAGCCCGTGGTTGCAGCCGGTTCGGATCCGGCGCAGCTGCGGGCTGATTGTGTATTACATGGTGCCAGAGGCGGGAGTCGAACCCGCACCACCACACCGCCTTGCATGGCGTGGCGCTCTACCGCAGCACATTTTAAGCTACTCTGACATAAGGAAAGGCGTCCGCCCCGCCCTGAGGTGTAGGGTAAGGGCGAACGCCTTTAAGCTAGGAGGAAGAGAAAGTCTTAGTGGCGGCGCATCAGGCGACCAACCAGACCAACGACAACACCGGCGATAGGTACACCGACAAAGATGCCCAGAATCGGGTTGCTGGCCATAGTGGAGAGCATAGTGCCCGCCATACTGGTAACATTAGTAACGAGGGAAGCAGCATCAGCGCCAGCCGAAACTTCCAAGAACTGCAGCATAGAAACAGACCTCCTTTCCAACCATAATCCTTTACTTACTATGTGAAGAATCCGCGACCAGCGTAGAGGTTGCATCCTGTACGGTTTTGCACATGCGCTGCACCTCGGACATCTTCCAAAATATTTCATCCAGCGTGCACTGAATGTTCTCCTTCTTGCGGGTGATTTTCCCTAGATCCGCAAGGTACAGGAGCTTTCGCTGTTTTTCCTGCTCCATGTTCTGGAGTTGCTGCTGGAGCTTCTCCCGGTCGCGGCCCAGCAGGCGGGCAGCGGCGACGAACTTTTCAGTAAATGTACTTCCGGGGAAGTCGTTGATGGTTTCAACCACGTCCTCGGGCAAACGGAGCGTTTTCACTTGTGTAGCCAAACCGACCCACATCCTTCCACAGCTACAAGCGACTTATCTTATGGGGTGACCTTCACTTGTTGGCGGGGACGTTGGGAAGAACTTCCACAGATTCCACGAAACCGCCCGGGTCGTAACGGATGTCAATACGGCTACCAACCAGCATAGAGTAGCCGCCCAGCTTTTTGACTTCTTCGGCCATGAGGTCTGCATCGACAAACTGCTGGCAGACCTCGTGCCCTTTCAGCTCTTTGTCGCGGGGGTTCTCCCGAACCAGATGCAGGATATACGCGTTCAGCTCTTTACCGTTCTTTCTGGATTTTACCCCAATAAGCGACTTGATACCAACAATGCAACATTCCATAGAAAACCTACCTTTCAAAACGTGTAATACAGGGGTGTCAGTAGTGACATTATTATTGTAAATCCGCAGGCGGGAAATTTGTAAAAAAATCTGAAAAAAGGTGTTGACAAACGCTTGCGGCGGTGGTATTATATACAAGCTGTCCGGCGGGACACCCCGTAAGGACAGCGCAGCAGGACCTTGAAAATTGAACAAAACTGAAACTTGTGGAACCTTGAACGTGGG
>OGYU01001024.1_pt1 | contig 20748 bp, 17 predicted proteins | sample 1576581 | NCBI WGS metagenome assembly OGYU01 (sample SAMEA3541547, study PRJEB24748) | human gut metagenome | biome: human gut; feature: human-associated habitat; material: faeces | place: China | collected 2012 | reverse complement strand
GGGCCCTTTTAATTTAAGAGAGCGCCGTAGGCGGTCTTTCCTATAAAGTAAAAAAGAATGTGCCTTGGCACATTCTCGCGCCGAGGCGCGGTTGCCTCAGCAACCATCTACCCTTGCGCCGAGTGCGCATCCTCGCGGAGCGTGCATTCTATTGTCATGAAACAATTGCCCCCGGCAACAGAGAACCAAAATCCTCTGCTGCCGGGGGCATCCTTTTATCCCAGCGCCACATCCAGCACCATCATCAGTACAAATCCGACCGCAAATCCAACCGTTCCCAGATTCGAATGCTCGCCCTCCGAGGCTTCCGGAATCAGCTCTTCTACGACAACATAGAGCATCGCGCCCGCCGCAAATGACAACAGATACGGCAAAAACGGATCGATCACGCTGGCGAGTGCGATGGTCAGCGCCGCACCGACCGGCTCTACCGCTCCCGAAAGCGTTCCGTACAGAAACGCCTTTTTGCGGCTCATCTTTCCTTCGCTCTTTAACGGCATCGAAATGATTGCACCCTCCGGGAAGTTTTGGATCGCAATTCCGATCGCCAGTGAAAACGCTCCGGCGGCAGTAATCCCGGTGCTGCCCGAAAGCATGCCCGCGAACACGACGCCGACCGCCATGCCCTCCGGAATGTTATGCAGTGTCACTGCAAGGACAAGCATCGTCGTCTTTTTCAGGGAGGTTTTTGGTCCCTCCGCTTCCTGTGTACCAAGGTGCAGATGCGGGACAACGCGGTCCATCCCCAGTAAAAACGCCATGCCCAAAAGCATGCCAGCTGCCGCCGGTACAAATGCAAGCCGTCCCATTCCCGCCGCCATATCCATCGACGGAATCAAAAGTGACCAGACAGACGCCGCTACCATGACGCCGGATGCAAAGCCCAGCAGCCCTTTCTGCAGCAGCTCGTTGAGTTTGTCTTTCAGAAAAAATACACATGCCGAGCCGAGCGTCGTCCCGGCAAGCGGAATCATCAATCCCCAAAAAACTGTCATGCTTCCTCCTATTTCTGCGCACCCTGTTATGATTTCTGACAATAGAATGCTTCCAGAGTATGCATTCTATTTTTTCTCTCTTTTCTTATACTCCACAGCAGATTTCTTCAATTCTTCCAATGCTTCGGAGAACTTCTTCGAAACCATGCCCGGGTTGCCGCGCAGCATATCGCGTTTTGTGAAATCTTTCAGGAAAGAGGCCAGCTCCGGACGCTGTAGGTTCACACCAAATTTTGAACGCAGGTCGAACAGCTCTTCCCGGTTGACATTCAATCTTCCGCTGGGCAACAGCTCCTTTGCACGCTCGAAACGCTTTTCGATACCGCTTACCAGCTCATCCCGGCGCTGTACAAAGCCAGCCCTGGTGCTCTCGACACTCTGGTTCCACTCTTTTTTGCGGTTTTCCCAGTTTTCTTCGGAAACCGCCAGAATCACATCCAGACGCCTCTGCATCTTTTCCAGTTCGTCCTTGGCCTGCTCCATCCGAACCAGTACATCGCGCAAATCCAGGGCCGCCTTGAAGGAAAGGGCGAAGTCCGCTGCAAAAATCACAGTCACAACCATCGTCACACCCGTCAGCACCGAAGACGGAAGCCAGAGTGCAAACGCTTCGATCGGCTTGTGGATCATCCGCGTCATCAGGATCGTCAGAAGTCCCCATGCCAGTGAAGATTCCAGGCAGATTTGACCCTGGAAGTTGAATTTTTTATGGGAATAATCCCAGTAACGGACTTTGAACAGCGTTTCCATCAGCACGCCCGTGATATATTCCAGCACTGTCGCGCCCACACAGCCCGCCACATACGTTAAAATCAGATTGTCCTGAAACGGCATCGACACGATCAGCATCATCAATGCGCCCGTTCCATACAGCGGCAGAAAAGGTCCACGAATAAAACCGCGATTTACAAACCGTTTTTCATGCAGTGAAACATAGGTCGATTCAAAGCACCAACCAAAAAAGCTGTAAAAGAAAAAGAAAAACAGCCATTGAATCCAGGTATATCCCAGCATACGTCCTCCTATACAAAAAGATCGGCTCCGATCACAAGCCGTCCCTTTTTGGTTGTGTTTTTTTCACCCCGGAAAATAAATTTTCCGAAACCTCTGACCGATACCGTGTCCCCGTCCTTTAACATCTGGCTGCCGTTTTCCGTCAACCTCCCGTTGACAAAGACCTTTTTCTGTGAAAAAAGCGTCTGCCCCTGGCTGCGCGACAGTCTCCAGACCGCGCTCACAATTCCGTCGCAGCGCAGGCTCGCCACATGCTCTTCCCGGTAAGAAAGTTTTTTCTCCGGCAGCGCCTCCAGCTCTTTTACCGGCACGCAACGCACCTTTGTATGGCGCACCTGTTCGAGAGTTTCCTGTAAAAATACAGACATCGCAGACGTACAGAACACATACGCGCATTTGCCCTCCACACAGATATCCCCGATCGTGCTCCGGTCGATCCCAAGATTTAGAATCGCGCCCATAAAATCCCTATGGCTGAAATTTTCCGCAAATTTTTCCGCCAGCGGCTCGATTTTTACCGCACAGATCGGAAACGGCTCTTCATATCCGAATTCCTCCGGATCTCCGAACCTGCCCATACACCGCTCTGCACCATCCATTCCGCCGTATAATTCGATATGTACTCCCGCCTTTGCAGCGCTTCTCCAGAGCACCTCCTGCTCTGCCAGCGATAAAAAGCCGGTAAAAACAAACAGATTCTGCTGCCAGGCGCGGTCTGCAAGCTCTGCAAACCGCTTCTCCAAAAGCTGCAGTTCCTTATCCCTCTCTGCCATAACCGTTTCCTGCCGATCAGGTAAAGCTGATAACCGGCTCTTTAGGCTGTTTTGCCTTTGTCACAGACTCTGCGTACAGAACAGGACCTTCGCCTTCATAATCCGCAAAATATTCTTTTTTGACTACTGCGGTCACTTTTACCCAGTCGCGTTCCTGATACAGATCGATCTTATCGTAAACGCACGCAAAGCCGAGGAAGGTCATATCCTCTGCACAGCAGGTCATTGCCATACGTCCGGGCACAAAGTAGCCTTTCGGGAATTCCTCCGGCTTCATCACCATGCCGATAAACTCGATCGTCTTGCCGACATAGCGATCCACATGATCCAGACTGTCCAGATACCAGATGCCGTAGGTATTGTCATCCAACACGATTTTATCCGCCTTTAAGTCATATGGGAGATCCTCTTCCATAATCTCGTCGATTTCCCCATCCTGATCCTCGAAAATAATCTCTGCAGTCTGGTTGAGTGCCTTGACATTTCTCTTATAGGTATTGAGGTCTTCGATACCATCACAGCGGTTGAAGATAATCATTTCGGATTTGCGGATCATGTCTGAAACCATGGATTTCATATTCGTAAAATACATAGGGAAGGTGGATGCATCGATCGTTGTGATCTGCTGCTCCACCTTCCAGTGCCACGGCAGGCGCAGGTCGCGGAACTTCCACATACCGTTATATTCTATGATAATGCGCTCCGGATGATACTTCTTTTCCAGCTCGACCATCTTTTCCGGAGTAAAATCCGCCTCTTCCTCGATGGTTTCCACGATCGTCTTGCTGCGCTTTAAAACGTAAGGATCGTATTCTTCCTCGCCCTCCTCGCACAGCAGAAGCAGGGTTTTGCCGGAGCTCTGGAAATACGGCTGATCCAGTGTAAAGTTAATGAACTCTGTCTTCCCGCTCCCTAAAAATCCGTTGATAATATAAACCGGCTTCATACAGTTCTCCTCTTTTTATTCTTGATAACAGAATGCTTTCAGAACTCGCATTCTGTTATTCACGATAATCGACTGCTCGCAGAGCATTCTATTATTTTCTGAACAGGTTTTCCAGCTCTGCTTCCTTTAGCTTCGAACCGATGACGCAAATCTTACCGGTTACATCAGGCTTACCAGCACGCACATTGCTCTCTTCGGGAACATAGTCGAAATAAATCCATGTGCCGTCTGCTGCCGGAATCATACCTTTTGCACGCAGAACGATGCCGTACTTTTCTTCGTTGTCCAGCTCTTTTAAGAAGCCCTCAACCTCTTCTGTCGTGTAGGTTGCAGGAGTTTCAAAGCCCCAGCTGGTGAAGATTTCATCGGCATGATGGTGATGGTGGTGGTCATGATCGTGACAGCCGCAGGTGCAGTTTTCGTCGTGCTCATGATGATGCTCATGTTCGTCTTCGTCCTCATCATGGTGATGATGGCAGCAATGCTCGTGTTCGTCTTCCTCCTCATCATGGTGATGGTGGTGTTCATGCTCGTGTTCGTCTTCCTCCTCATCATGGTGATGGTGGCAGCAATGCTCGTGTTCGTCTTCCTCCTCATCATGGTGATGGTGATGCTCATGCTCGTCATGCATTGCCTTTACCTGCTCCATCAGCTCTGCTTCCAGATCCTTTGCCCCCTCAATGGCAGCAAGAATCTCCCTGCCTTCCAGCTGTGCCAGCGGTGTTGTAATAATGGTCGCTTTCTCGTTGTGCTCCCGGATCAGCTCTACCGCCTGTTTTACCTTTTCTTCGGATGCAACGTCTGTACGGCTTAAAATAATCGTTCCGGCGTGCTCAATCTGGTTGATGAAGAACTCACCGAAGTTCTTTATATACATTTTGCACTTGGAAGCGTCTACGACAGCAACCGCACTGTTTAACTCAACCTCTGTGCCAAGTCCCGCATTCTGGACTGCTTTCATAACGTCAGAAAGCTTGCCGACGCCGGAGGGCTCAATCAGAATACGGTCGGGATGATAGGTGTTTAAAACTTCCTTTAAAGAAGTTCCGAAATCGCCTACCAGGGAGCAGCAGATACAGCCGGAATTCATTTCTTTGATTTCGATTCCAGCGTCCTTTAAAAATCCTCCGTCGATGCCGATTTCACCGAATTCGTTTTCGATCAGGACAGTCTGGGTTCCTGCCAGCGCTTCCTTTAACAGCTTCTTGATCAGGGTTGTCTTACCGGCTCCAAGGAAGCCGGATACAATATCTATTTTTGTCATGTTTTCCTCTCATTTCTGCGCACGCTTTTTTTCGCATGCCGAGTTTGTGTCAAGTGCGCACAGACACAAATCTCGCGATTGAAAAATTTTATTTTTCAATCTTAAATCTCTGTTTCTTTGCTTTGACTGCTTTCTGCAGGATTCGTCATTCCTAACCAGTCATCCTTATATTCTGCGCTAAAACGGGATAATTGTCAACACCTCATTGTGGGACAACACCGGCAATATGGGACATAGAATACTGTCTCATTGTGGAACACCCACGACAGCTTTCACCAGCCGGAACGCCTCTTTGCAGGTATCCGTCAGATTTTGCATCGCAGCGTCCCGATCCATCGCCTCTTCCAGGCTGACTGCCCTTTTCTGAATGCAAAACGCTGCGTCGATTCCGATCTCATGGCAGGCTGTAAAGCCCTCCTGCAGTGCTCCGGCAAAAGCGATCACCGTACAACCATGCTTTTTCGCGAGCTTTGCCACGCCCGCAGGAGCTTTCCCCATCGCAGTCTGTTCGTCCATCCTGCCCTCTCCGGTAAGGACAAAATCCGCGTCCGCCATCTCGCGTTCCAGCCCGGTCTCTTCCAATACAATCCGGATTCCCGGCTCGAGCCGCGCACCTAAGTAGCTCTGGAATGCAAACCCAAGACCGCCAGCAGCACCCGCACCCGGACAATTTTCATCTGCCTGTAGAAAGTGCTCTTTCGTCAGCTGTGCATAGGAAAAGAGCCATTGATCCATCTGCCGGATGCTCTTTTCATCAGCACCCTTTTGCGGTCCGAATACGCAGCTGCAGCCAAGCTCTCCGCAGAGGGAATTTTCCACGTCACAGGCAACCCGAAACGTGCACTCCTTTAAAACCGGCAGTACATGTCCACTCCGAATTTCCGCAAGATCGGCTAACCCGGCCGCCCCGTTTCGCACCGGCTGACCACTTTTATCCAGAAATTCAAATCCAAGCGCCGAAAGCATCCCAACTCCGCCGTCGTTTGTCGCACTGCCGCCGATCCCGACAATAAAATGCCTGCAGCCTTTCCGAATCGCATCCCGGATCAGCTCCCCAACGCCGTAGGTCGTTGTATGTAGCGGATTGCGTTCTTCTTTGGAAAGTAACGGCAGCCCTGCAGCTGCCGCCATTTCTATTACCGCTGTTTTATTTTTTTCCAAAATACCGTAGGACGCTGAAATTTTCCTGCCGAGCGGGTCGCTTACCAGCGCTGTTTCCATGCGTCCGCCCATTCCGGTTGTCAGTGCTTCCACCGTGCCTTCCCCGCCGTCCGCCAGCGGACGCACGACGATCTCAGCGTCCGGGAAAACTGCTTTCACGCCTGCTGCCGCCGCGTTTCCAGCCTCCATCGAAGTCATGCTTCCTTTAAAAGAATCGATTGCAATTACTGTTTTCATTCTGTACTCCATCCTCGCGCCAGGCCTATTTTCTTGCCGCCGGCAGCCTTGTCCGAAACAGCTGATGCCCGAGCTGTTTTCCATGAAACGGCACCAGTGGATACAGATAGCTTCTGCTGCTCACCGTCCGGTTAAACAACAGAGAAACCGCCAGAATCACGATTCCTCCAACATATCCCCAGACGCCAAAAATTGCCGTCAGCACCAAATTGATAATCCGCATAAATTTCAGCGCATAGCCAAGCTCCAGGCTGTTCTGTGTGTAGTTGGCAACTGCGACGAATGCCATGTACAACATGACCTCACTATTAAACCACCCACTCTTTACGCTGAACTCTCCCAAAACCAACGCCGCCATGACCGACAGCGGTGTACTGAGCATATTCGGGGTGTTGACCGCCGCAAGCTTCAGACCGTCGATTGCAAGCTCCAGCAATAAAAGCTGCCAGATCAGCGGAATATAGACCGTATCCCGCACTGCGATGAACTCAAAGCCTTTGGGAATCCACTGTGGATATTCCATCAACAAAAGAAACGTCGGTGTCAGAAAATACGTTACAATGGCGATCAGCAGGCGCGACAGTCTCAGATACGTTCCCGTGATCGGCGGAAAATAATAATCGTCCGCTTCCTCCAGCACGTCAAACAGGGAGGTCGGTGTAATCAGCGCCGACGGCGAGTTGTCCACCAGAATGATGATATTTCCCTCCAACACCTGTGCCGCCGCGGTGTCCGGACGTTCAGAAAATCGGAACTTCGGAAACGGATTCCACCAACGTCCCTGATACAGGCACTCCGCAAGGCTTTCCTGGTTCAGCGTCAGCGCATCCACCTGCAGATTCTGAATCCGGTTCCGGATCTTTTCAAGGAACTGCTGATCTACCCGATCCTCCATATAGCACAAAACGATGTCGGTGTGGGACGTTTTTCCTGCCTGCAGCATTTCCATCCTCAGCTGCGTGCTTCGGATCCTGCGGCGGATCAACGCCGTGTTAAAGACAATGGTTTCCACAAAACCGTCCTTCGAACCGCGCAGCACCTTATCCTTTTCCGGCTCACCGACACTTCGCGCCGGATAGGTTCTGGCATCGATCAAAATGCCCTGTTCATATCCCTCCAACAGCAGGGCGGTCACGCCGGACATCACCTGTCTGCAGATTTCATCCAGATCGCCGCACAGATCGACCTCTCCATAAGGCACAAGCTGCCTGCTCATCTCTGCCGCGTCCTCCGGCATCTGCTCTTTCGTGATTCCGATAAAATGCTGCAGCAGCTTCTGCATCACTTCATCTTTACAGAACCCGTCGATCATATACAAAGCTGCATTTTTCTTCCCGATCTCCACATTTCGGTACAATACGTCAAAGCTTTCCCCAACGCCCAGCTGTCGATCCAGATAGTCTCTGTTCTTCGCCAGATCGCCGCTCACTTTTTTCATCGTCATGGAAATCTTCCTCCCGGACTTTTTGCTTTAGTCTGTCCAAAAGGGTTCCCTTTTATTCTACCTCTGTCTGAAGCTCCTGAAGCATTTTTGCAATCCGCTCCTGCGCCCGGGCGATCGTCTCGTTGACCGTATTCACATGCTCTTTATAATAAGTATCTTTTTCCTGCTGCTTTTGCTGTACATCCGCATTCTCCGGATCCTGCGTTTTGGCTTCCTGTGCCGCCTGCATGTCCTCGCAGGCTTTTGCAGCTTCTGCGATCGCGTCGTCGGTCGTCTTATTGACCGTATCAGTCAAGCTATTTTCATCCGGTGCGGTGGGCGCCGGAACTGTATCAGATGTGGTGTCGAGTGCGACATCGGAAATTGTGTCGGACGCAGGGTGGACTGCAGCCGTAACGGTCATGTTCTGTCCTGCAGCGGGCGCGCCCTGCTCTGTGACTGCCGTATCGTTTTTTTGACTCGCATAGTCCGTTTTTACGATTTCCTGCGATTTTTCCCTGTAGTCATCTGCTTGTCCCTGCGTTTTTTCGGCACGGCTAGGATTTTCTGCATATCCCCACTGCGTTCTTTCTTCGCTGTAGCTGTCTGCATCCCACTGCCGCATCGCTTCGCTGCGTTTTCCAGCACTATTTCTGCCTGCATTTCCTGTAACCTTAAAGAACATCTGTCCCAGACCATTCTTCAAGCCGTCCAGGCTACTCTGTCCTGCACTTCTTACATGATCTGACTTTAAAGCTGCCAACTGCTGTTTTAACTGCCGAATCTCCTGCTGTTGTTTCTGGAAAATCGTCTGAGCCTCTGCCTTTTTGCGCTTTAATTCTGTTTTCAGGCTGTCCTCCCGGCTCTTCCATTCTGCCAGCCGTGCTGCAGTGTGTTCTTTCTCCTTTGCAAGCGCAAGTTGCTGCGTTTCCAGCTGGACACTCAGATCGTCAGCTTCCGCTTTCAATTCCTGCTGCTCTGCACGCAATTTTTCTGCTTCGGTTTCCAGTTTGACTTTCTCAGTCCTCAGACTTTTCAGCTCTGACAAAGCTTTCTCTTTCTCAGCTTCTAAAACTTCTGTTCTTGCCTGTAATTCGTCCTTTGCCTTCTGCAGCGCTTCAACTTCTGCCTGCTGTCCGGCTTTTTCTGTATTTAAGGTTTCAACTGCCGCTTCCAGCCCGCTCTTTTCTTCCTGCAGCTTGTTCAGCTCGGTCTGCAGTTCTGCTTTTTCTGTGCGCAGACTTTCTGCTTCTGCTTGCAGTGTGCCAAGTTCCGACTCCATCGCATTCTTTTCTTCTTCCAGCTTCTCCGTGCGTTCCTGTTCATCCGAAAGCTGCTGGCTCAGTTTCTGCCGCATCAGGTTTTCCTCTTCCAGCTGCTGTGCATATTCCTGCTGTGCGCGTTCCGCAACCTGGCGTCCCCCTTCTATCTCCGCCTCAACCTCCTGCATGTAGTTCCATACTTCTTCTTTTTGAAATCCGCCGAATAAAACTGTTTTAAATAATTCCTTATTTCCCATCTGCCGATCCCTCTCTATATAAAATAAATTTTTAGTTCGTTATAAATATATAAGAAGGCTAAGTTTTCTCACATACTCTTACAGTATACCATACTCAAAACAGAAAAATCTATATGAAGCAGCACAAGATCTTTTCGTTAAAAACTTCTTTTTGCTATTTTAGGTTATCGTTCATCTACACCATTCGCCAAGCTGCATCTTCAATGCTTTCCGCAGCTTCCCATGTGCCTTTATTTTATGTTATACTGTTTTGTAAATACCAGGATCAAAAACAGGAAATCAAAGCGAGGTTATGTATGGATCAGTTGAATGATAGGTCCGTTGTGGAACAGCAGTATGCTACTGCAACCAATTTGCAAACGAGAATTTCCATTCATGATAAATATTCGACAAACAAGATGGGATTCGGAAACTGGATTTTTTCCAATTATAAAATTGACCCCGGAATGCGCGTTTTGGAATTAGGTTGCGGGACGGGCGATATGTGGAAAAACAAAGAAGATTTGATCCGTCTGTGTTCCAGGCTGACTCTTTCAGATTTTTCAAAAGCGATGATCGCAGCTGCCAAAAGCAATATCGGCGAACACGAAAATGTCGAATATAAAGCGATCGATATTCAGGAAATTCCCTATAAAAATGAAACTTTTGATGTCGTTATTGCAAATATGATGTTGTATCATGTACCCGATCTCGCTAAAGGTCTGGCATAGGTACGGCGTGTCTTGAAAAAGGGCGGCTTTTTCTACTGCGCGACCTATGGCGAGCATGGCATGGTAGAATATCTTTCCAAAATTCTCTCTGTCCCCGAAAATGACACAAACAAGAATTTTACGCTGCAAAACGGATCTGAAATATTACATAAAACGTTTTCCAACGTACAAAAATTAGAGTATACTGATTCGCTGTCAGTTACCAATATCGATGACATGATCGAATATCTTTATTCACTTTCCAGTATGACGTCGATCACCGGCATTCCCAAACAGGCTATAAAAGATATTTTGATCGCTCATTCTGCAAATGGAATTTTAAATGTGCCAAAAGAATATGGCATGTTTATCGCATCATAGAACAATTGGAAGTTATGGAGGAAGTAAGTATGCTAAACGACATAGAGTTCGACCTTTGGGCTGATGGTTATGACAAAACTGTCGGCATTTCTGATGAGGAAAACACATATCCTTTTGCCGGTTATAAAAAGGTACTTGGGTTCATTTTCCAGACCATAATGAGAGTCGAAAATGCCGTTGTGCTGGATATTGGATTCGGAACAGGCACATTAACGACAAAACTATACGAGCGAGGCTGCTCCATTTATGGGCAGGATTTTTCATCAAGAATGATTGCGCTGGCATCTGAAAAAATGCCAAATGCACATTTATATCAGGGGGACTTTTCAAAAGGGCTTGTCGAACCATTGCGGAACTTTCGTTATGATTATATTGTTGCGACATACTCTCTGCATCATTTGACGGATGCGCAAAAAAGCGATTTCCTGTTAGACTTGCGTAACCACTTAAGGGAAAACGGTAAAATTATAATCGGCGATGTTGCCTTTAAAACACGAAAGGACTTAGAAGAGTGTAAATTGAAGGCTGGAGACACTTGGGATAATGATGAAATCTACTTTGTCGTTGAGGAACTGAGAAAAGATTTTCCAAGTCTTTCATTTACGCAAATGTCCGATTGCGCAGGCATCCTGATTTTAGACTGACAACTTCGTATTTATAGGCTGATGAAAAACGTCAACTTCCCGTCCTCCGGTTTCGTCCGGCTATTTCGTCCCATTCAAACGCTATGCATAAGCTATGTGCAAGGAGGTATATTTAACCTTGAAAACAACAGGCATCATCGTAGAATACAACCCGCTTCACCCGGGACATATTTACCATATGGAACAGGCGCGGAAGCAAACCGGCGCGGACTATCTGATCGCAGTCATGAGCGGCAGCTTTGTCCAGCGGGGCGCTCCGGCGCTTCTGGACAAGTATACCCGTACCCGGATGGCGCTGCTTGCCGGAGCAGACGTTGTGATTGAGCTGCCCGTCTGCTTCGCTGCCGGAAGCGCTGGGGATTTTGCCGCCGGGGCAGTTTCCCTGCTGGACAAGCTCGGCTGCGTGGACGGTCTTTGCTTTGGCAGCGAATCCGGCGACATTTCCTTATTTGAAAAAACGGCAGCTCTGCTGCAGTGCGAATCTGCTGCTTTTTCCAATGCTTTGAAAAAAGCATTAAAATCCGGTCTATCTTTCCCTGCCGCACGCCAGCAGGCGCTGCTTTTATGCCTCGATATGGCAAAAGATATGCCATCAACAGCTTGCCCCGACAACAATTCCATAGCAGAACAGATTGTTGCCCTGCTTTCTTCCCCCAACAACCTTCTGGGATTGGAATACACCTTGGCACTGCTGCGGCGAAACAGCTCCATCCGCCCGTTCACGATCTCGCGCGTTGGCAGCGGCTATCACGATCCGCTCGGCGGTGCAGCTGACTTTCCCTCTGCATCCGCGCTGCGCAGTCTGCTCGCCAAACAAGGGAAGCAGGCTCTTTTGTCGCAGCTGCAGTGCTATCCAAAACTGCAGCCCCTGCTGCCGCTCTGGGAGGAAGTTTTATCGCAGAACACGTTTTTATTCTCCAATGACTTATCCAGTCCATTGCACTATCGACTGCTCACTGCCGCTCCGGGTTCCTTTGGGACGTATGCTGAGGTCGGAAAAGAGCTTGCCGACAAGCTCGAAGCGAACCGCCTTTCCTTTACCGACTGGGACGACCTCTGCGTAAGACTCAAGACCCGCGAAATCACCTACAGCAAAATCAGCCGCTGTCTGTGCCGGATTCTGCTCTCTATTCCGCAGGAAATGCTCCTTGCTGCCCGTGATAACGACTATACACCTTACGCCCGGATTCTCGGTTTTCGGAAGAGCGCGTCTCCCCTGCTGTCCGTCCTTAAGAAAAACAGCAGCATTCCGCTCATCTCCCGCCCCGCTGCTGCAGCCCGCAGCCTTTCTCCGGAAGCACTCGCTCTCTATGAAAAGGATGTGCTTGCTGCACATCTGACGCAGACTGCACGCTGTGCAAAAACCGGGCAGCTGCCGATTCACGAGTATACCCGCCAGCTCATTCTGCTGTAGCCGGCCACAGGACTGCACAGCCGCTGCAGTGTCCGCGTTTTACAGCACGCTGTGCCACCCTGCCGTATCCTCCGACAAGCTCATTTTTCACTCTCCGGAATTCGCCATTTTTCTCTGTTGCATCCTGTTTTAAATCGCAATATAATGAAAACAGAATAAAAAACGGAGGAAAAATCCATGAACGAACAGCAAATGTACCAAAAACGAAACCTTCTTCTGTTCCCCCTCGGGACGGTCGGAAGAGATGCTGTCTATGCCCTGATCAACAGCTTTCTTCTGACTTTCGTTTTATTTACCCGCTCGTTAAACGCCGCACAGCTGACCGCGATCACCGCAATCATGGTCGCTGCCCGGATTTTTGACGCATTAAACGACCCCATCATGGGAAGCATCATTGAACACACCCATTCCCGTTTCGGCAAATTTAAACCCTGGCTGACAATCGGCGTTTTATCCACCTCCGTCGTCATTTATCTGTTTTTCAATACAGACCTGCACGGTTGGAGCTTCGTCTGCCTGTTCGGCATCCTTTATTTTTTGTTCAGCATCACCTATACCATGAACGATATTTCCTACTGGGGTATGATTCCGGCGCTCGGCTCCGATGCCAACGCACGCAATCAGTTTACCTCCCGTGCCACGCTGTTTGCAGGAATCGGTTCTACGCTGGCTTCTATCCTGATTCCAGTCTTTTCTACCGGCAAAAATGCCATCGGCGGAAGTTCCTTTACCGCCTATGGACGCATCGCCCTGATCATTGCGATTTTAGCGCCTCTGTTTTTAAGCATCACAATCTTCGGTGTACGCGAACGCCGTGACCCTCCCGCAGCGAAGCAGGAACGCTTCCGCTTCCGCGAAATCATCCAGACCATCCTGCGCAACGATCAGTTAGTCTGGATCGCAGTCATCTTTTTGCTGCAGCAGATCGGTAATGGACTGATCGTCGGCGGACTGGGATCTACCTATATTTATCTGACGTTCGGCTATGAAGGCGGTCTATATTCCCTGTTCACAATGGTCGGCATGTCCGCAACCGCATTTCTGATGGTCTTCTACCCTGCCATTTCCCGCAAATGTCCGCGCAAACAGCTGATGTCCATCATGGCAGTCATTGCGGTGATCGGCTACGCATTCCTCCTGATCTCCGGCTTCCTGGCAAAGACCGGCACCCTCGGCTTTGCCCTGCTCGTGTTAGGCTACATGCTCTCCAATTTCGGTCAGTATTGCTATTACCTGATTATGATGATCTCCATCCTCAATACGGTGGAATATAATGAGTACAAATTCGAAACGAGGGATGAAGCCGTCATCGCTTCCCTTCGCCCATTCATCACAAAGCTTGCCTCCGCAGTGACCGCTGTCCTGACATCTGCAACCTATCTGCTGTTCGACGTTACCAGCTACACCAACCAGATTTCTTCGCTGGAGCAGCAGTGCACCCAGGGGTTGATTACCGAAAGTGAAAAGCTCGACTTAATTTCCGGCGTGCTCTCCAGCACGACCTCGCTGCAGAGCACCGGACTTTTGCTGTGCATGTCCCTGCTGCCCTGCGCGATGATGCTTCTGTCCTACTTCCTTTATAAGAAAAAATATATTCTGGACGAAACAGAATACGACCGCATCTGTGCAGAACTGGAAAAGCGGCACGCTGCATAAAGCTGTTACTTTCCCTCCCTGCCGCAGGCGAAAAACTGTGAAGCGAAATTCTTTCCAAAAAAATCCGAAAGACCGTCGGTTCGCGCCTTCCCAAGGCTCTGCAAAACCGACGGTCTTTTTCATTCATGACAATAGAATGCTCGCAGAGCGTGCATTCTATTGTTTATATTTTTTCAGAATTCGTCCTGCTCCTGCTACGATACCGCTTAGTTCTTGAAGCTATGGATCGGCGCAGGAATCCGTCCGCCGCGGTTTACAAATGCGTCACAGCTGAACTGGTTGACCGGCATAATCGGCGCATAGCCCAGCAGTCCGCCAAACTCAACGGTTTCGCCAACCCCCTTGCCGATAACGGGGATCAGGCGAACAGCGGTTGTCTTGTTATTGATCATACCGATCGCCATTTCATCCGCGATGATGCCGGAAATCGTGGTTGCCTTTGTGTCTCCGGGAATCGCGATCATGTCAAGGCCTACAGAGCAGACACAGGTCATCGCCTCGAGCTTTTCCAGTGTCAGCGCACCTGCTGTCACCGCATCGATCATACCCTGGTCTTCACTGACCGGAATGAATGCCCCGCTCAATCCGCCAACATAGGAAGATGCCATAACGCCGCCTTTTTTCACCTGATCATTTAACAGGGCAAGGGCTGCCGTCGTTCCAGGTGCGCCGGCATGCTCCAGACCGATTTCACATAAAATATCTGCAACAGAGTCGCCGATTGCAGGCGTCGGAGCCAGCGAAAGATCGACAATACCGAAGGGAACCTTTAACCGCTTCGAAGCCTCTTTTGCCACCAGCTGACCGACTCTCGTAACCTTGAATGCGGTCTTTTTGATCGTCTCGCAGAGCACCTCAAAGCTCTCGCCGCGCACGGATTCCAGTGCAGTCTTTACAACGCCGGGACCGCTGACGCCGACATTGATGATACGGTCAGCCTCTGTCACGCCGTGGAACGCGCCCGCCATGAACGGGTTATCGTCCGGCGCATTGCAGAATACCACCAGCTTTGCACAGCCTAAGGAATCCTGCTCCTTTGTGTACTCCGCCGTCTCTTTGATGATTTCGCCCAGCAGGCGGACAGCATCCATGTTGATACCACAACGGGTGGAACCGACGTTGACAGAGCTGCAGACATTTTCAGTTCTGGACAGTGCCATCGGAATCGAACGGATTAAAAGCTCATCCGCATGGGTCATGCCTTTATTCACCAACGCAGAATAACCGCCGATAAAGTTTACGCCTACCTCGTGGGCAGCTTTATCCATCACTTCTGCAATCTTTGCAAAATCCTCCGGCGTCTTACATGCGGCACCGCCGACCAGCGCAATTGGAGTCACGGAAATACGCTTGTTTACAATCGGCACGCCGAATTCCTGTGCAATCTCTTCGCCGGTCTTTACCAGATCCTTTGCGGATTCGGTAATCTTTTTATAAATTTTATCCAGACATGCGTTTAAATCCGAATCGATGCAGTCCAAAAGACTGATTCCCATCGTAATGGTGCGTACGTCCAGATTTTCTTTCTCCACCATGTTATTGGTTTCGGTTACTTCATAGATATTGATCATGCTATTTTCTCCATTTCGCAGATGTATTTGTCGTGATTGAGCCGTTTCCCGCGCCATTCGCAAACTCGCATCTTCGATGCTCTCCGCGCTGGCTACGCCACCGCTACTTTTGCTCATGGATTGGCGCTTCCTTCGTACCTTCCTGCAAGCAGATTTTCATGCAAGCATGAAATCAGCTCACAGGAAGCCACGAGTAAACTGGTGTCTCAGATCCTGTGCATCTGGTCAAAAATTTCTTCCCGCTGGCATTTGATAATAACGCCAATATTCTCTCCGAGCGCATCCAGCTCCTGCGCAATGGTTCCGAACTCCTTGGATACATTATTCATATCCACGATCATCATCATATTAAAATATCCCTGCACAATGGTCTGGGAAATATCCAGAATGTTGATGTTGTTATCTGCCAGATATGCACATACTCTTGCAATAATTCCGACAGTGTCCTTCCCTACTACAGTGATAATGCTTTTCTTCATGCTTTTCTCCTCTCACAGTTCCTCATTTTTTAAAAACAGATCATCTCCGAAACCTCATTGCGCTTCGCCACCTGAATCGGGAAATCACCCCCATGATACGGATTATCCGCCAGGTCAATTTCCATCCGCACAGTCTCATATGCAAGCTCCGGCAGGTTGTTTTCCTGACTCAGATGTCCCAGGATCACTTTTTTCAGGTTATCATGCAGCACCCTGCTTAGCAATCTGCCCGAATTTTCATTCGAAAGGTGCCCGCGGTTTCCGAGTATCCGCTGCTTGAGATAATAGGGATAGCTCCCCACCTGCAGCATATTTACATCGTGATTTGCCTCCAGTAAAAGGACATCCATCCCCTTTAAGCATTCCACGGTGTAGTCATTATAAGTACCAAGGTCCGTACACACAGCAGCATGGCTGCTGCCATAAGAAAAACGATAGCCCACCGGATCTGCGGCATCGTGAGAAATACGCATCGGATTTACCGTCAGATCCTTAATTGTAAACGCTTCCTCTGCACAAATGGGATGAAAAAGCTCTTCCGGGATCTTTCCCACACTCTTCGTTTCCTGAATCGCGTCCGCAGTCTTTTCCGTCGTATAAATCGGAATTCCATACCGTCTGCTTAAAACACCAAGTCCGGCGATATGGTCAATATGTTCATGAGTGATCAAAATCGCATCAATATCCCGTCCTGTCAAACCAATATCGTTCAAGCCGTTTTCCACGCGCTTGCCGCTGATGCCTGCATCCACCAGCACATGGGTCGTATCCGTTCCCGCATAAATACAGTTTCCGCTGCTTCCGCTGGCAATACTGCATAATCTCATCTGCTCAGCCCTGCTTCCTTTAATCTTTCGTCTATCTGTCTGTAAGTATCCCCCAGGTCGGCACTATTGTCAATCACCACTTTACAGTGACATCGAAATTCTTCTTCCGAAAGCTGACTCGCAAAAATCTGTTCTACCTTTTCTTCGGAATATCCACGATCCTGTATCAGCCGCTTCCTGCGTACTTCTTTTTGTGCAAAAATGTACCATAGCTCATCCAGCAGCTCGCCATAGCCTTCCTCAATCAGGAGCGCCGCTTCCACAAAAAAGGCGTCGATTTTTCCAGCTTCGCGTTCGGCTTCGATCTCCTGCAAAATATAGGCTTTGACCGCCGGATGGATGACCGCATTGATCGCTTCCAGCAACTTATGGTCTGCAAAAATTTTCGCCGCCATTTTCTGCCGGTTGATCTGACCGTCCTCTTCCAGCGTGTCTGTTCCCAGAAGCCGGACGAGGGCGTTGTAGCAGGGATTTCCCGGCTCGCGAACCTTATGCGCTGCTTCATCCGCCAGCAAAATCCGGCAGTTGCAGTGTGTCTGAATATATGCTAAAATCTTCGATTTTCCGGCACCAACCCCGCCGGTAATTCCTATTGTTTTCATCATTTCGTTCCTTTTATTCATGACAATAGAATGCTCGCAGAGCGTGCATTCTACTATTTCGCGTCATACCAGTTTTCGCCGGTGTTCAGATCCACCTCCAGCGAAACGGAAAGCTCTGCCGCATGCTTCATCTTATCCTTTAAAAGCTCTGCCACCTCCGTAGCTTCCGCACGATCGGTCTCGATCAGCAGCTCGTCGTGAATCTGCAGACTGAGCCTGGAATTCAATTTCCTGCGATGCAGCTCTTCCCAGACATGGATCATCGCAAGCTTCATGATATCTGCCGCCGTACCCTGAATCGGAGAATTCATCGCCACGCGCTCGCCAAAGGAACGCTGTATAAAATTGCTGGATTTCAGCTCCGGAATCGGACGTCTGCGCCCGTAGAGCGTCGTCACATAACCGTTTTGCTTCGCATCCTCCACCTGTTTGTCCAGAAATGTCTTGACCTGCGGATAGGTCGCAAAATACTGCTCGATATAGGTTGCTGCCTCTTTCCGCGTGATGCTCAGATCCTGACTCAGGCCAAAGGAGCTGATGCCGTAAACGATACCGAAATTGACCGCCTTTGCATTGCGCCGCTGTAAGTCCGTGACTTCCTCAAACGGCGTATGGAACACCTTGGATGCCGTAATCCGATGGATGTCCGCGTCACTTTTGTACGCCTCGATCAACTGCTCGTCCCCGGAAATATGCGCGAGCACACGAAGCTCGATCTGGGAATAGTCCGCGTCCGTAAACAGGTAGTTGTCCTTTGGCACAAATACCTTGCGGATCAGCCGTCCCAGCTCTGTACGCATCGGAATGTTCTGCAGATTCGGTTCCGTTGAAGAAATTCGTCCGGTCGCCGTGATCGTCTGATTGAAGGACGTATGGATTCTGCCGTCCTCCTCGATATAATCCGCCAGACCGTCCGCATAGGTCGATTTTAATTTCGTCAGCCCCCGATATTCCAGGATATCCGCAACAATCGGATTGTCTGCTGCGAGCTTTTCCAGAATGTCTGCAGCGGTCGAATATCCGGTTTTGGTTTTCTTTCCGCCCTTTAAGCCCATCTTTTCAAACAAAATCTCTCCCAGCTGCTTCGGCGAATTGATATTAAATTCACAGCCTGCCGCTTCGTGGATTTTTGTTTCCAGCTCGTTAATCCGATCCACCAGTGCATCGCCATATGCCTGCAGCTCCTGTCTGCGCACCAGCACGCCCTCTTTTTCCATCTCATAGAGCACACGGGATACCGGCATCTCAATTTCATCAAACAGCTTCTGCATCCCGGCTTCTTCCAGTTTTTGGGAAAGCACCGGCACAGCCGCATAGCACACATACGCCAGTGTTCCGGCATATTCATAAAATTCTTCCGGTCTCTGCGCATATGCTTCCTTTAAAGAAAGCTTTTCAAACAGCTGCTTTCTCGTGCGGATCATGCGATCGAGCTGCTCCTTTGCAATGTCCTCCGGCTCATAATCGTTTTTGAGCGGATTTAACAGATACGCGGCAATCAAAACATCGAACAGCGTCTTTGTACCGCAGCTATCCTGGTCTTTTTCTCCATTGGACAAAAGCGCCGGATACGCTTTTTTGATTTCAAACGTAGAAAGGTCTATGCCCGCCAGATACAGATCGGAAAGCTGACTGCAAAGCCACTGCGCGGTCAAAAAGCCCTCCGCCGGAAGCACTGCGATCTTTTCTTCGCCCCAGCACAACGCCAGTCCGCAAAACTCGGTTTCTTCTATTTTTCTGCACTTTTTCTGATCGGATAACACTGCAAAGCCACAGTGTCCCGCTTTTTTGACCGCCTCGAAAATCTCCTGTGCCTCTGCCAAATCACTCGTCACATGAATTTTTGCCGTCAAGCTATCCTGCTTCGTCTCTTTCTGCTCGAATCGTCCAAGCAGATTTTTAAATTCCAACTTCCGGAACAGCTGATACGCATCCTCTGTATACAGCTCTCCCAGCCGCGCTTCATTCCAGTCAAGCACCACAGGACTGTCGATGCGGATCGTCGCAAGATCGAGACTCAGATATGCCAGATCTTTATTGGCGATCAGCGATTCTCGCACCGCTTTTTTCGTCACCTCTTCGACATGCGCATACAAATTGTCCAGCGTTTGAAACTGCTTTAACAGCTCGGAAGCCGTCTTTTCACCGACCTTGGGCACGCCGGGGATATTGTCCGCCGTATCGCCCATCAGCGCCTTTAATTCGATAAAGCCGGCAGGCGTCACGCCGTACTTTGTTTCGACGTCTGCTGCATAATAATCCTCGACCTCTGTCCGCGCGCCCTTGGTTTTCGGAATTCTGATTTTAATTTTGTCACTCGCGATCTGTAAAAGATCCCTGTCCCCGGAAACCAGGGATACATCCATCCCCTCTTTTTCCGCGCGCTTTGCAAGCGTCCCCAAAATGTCGTCCGCTTCCAGTCCGGGCTGCTCCATCGTCCGGATTCCCATGGCATGCAGCACCTGCTTCATCACAGGAACCTGCTCGTGCAGCTCCTGCGGCATCGGCTTTCTCGTCCCTTTATATTCCGGGTACATCTCGTGCCGGAACGTCGGCGCTTTCACGTCGAACGCGACCGTCAGATATTCCGGCTTCTCTTCCTCCAGAAGCTTGAATAAAATATTTAAAAAGCCATAGATCGCATTCGTGTGAAGCCCCTCGGAATTGGATAAATCCGGCACGCCATAGAAGGCGCGGTTCAAAATGCTGTGTCCGTCAATTAAAACCAGTTTTTCACTCATTTATAATACCACCATCGTCAAAATCATAGTCGCCGCCAGAATCGCCATCGCTTCTGTCGCATACAGCCCATGCTGTAAGGAACTCAGGATATGCAGATGTCGCTTCTCTGTATCAATCCGCATGCGCAGCTCTCTGTTTAAATCGAACGTATCGCCGTTTTCCAGGCGCTGCATCCCGGTTGTCACCAGAAACTGTATGCTCAGCTCCTCAAGGCAGGAACTGCATCCATCCACATGATTTAAAAATTTCTTTTCCGTGCGGTTATCCAGTTCGTCCTTCAAAAACTGAGGAATCAGCTTTTCGGTCTGTTTGCAGTCCAGATCTGTCATATCACAGAGTCTCCTTTCATAAAAAATGAATGTGCCTTGGCACATTCTCGCGCCGAGGCGCGGTTGCTTCGGCAACCATCTA